>OLSO01000740.1_pt1 | contig 29740 bp, 28 predicted proteins | sample 1672441 | NCBI WGS metagenome assembly OLSO01 (sample SAMEA3136686, study PRJEB25190) | human gut metagenome | biome: human gut; feature: human-associated habitat; material: faeces | place: Austria | collected 2013 | reverse complement strand
GAGATAAAAGACCATATAAACCAAGAAAACCCGGTGCTGGCCGGAAACCGTTGAAGCCGGACTATAATGCGGCAGCTATCCTGCAGGAGCAGATACAGACCGCCGTGGTCCTCTACGAAGAAGATAACTCCCTTCAGACAATCGCAGACACACTATCTCTCAATCCCATCAAGGTGCGGAAACTATTGATCACAGCCGGTGTTTATGAATCGGAAATTGCAGATGCGGTGAATTCTGCTTTTGAGGGAAAACAGGGAATACCTTATAAAGAAGCGTTGGAAGCGGTGGCAGCAGAGCTAAATCTGTCAAAGGCATCGGTGACTTCTTATTTACCTTATAAGAAAGGCGTGTATTTCAGAGAAAACTGTGAGAGGGAGCAGATCAGCGTTGTGGCAGAGGGGCTTCGACGAATGCGGCAGAGGAAGAAAGCAGTTGAAGCGTTGCAGAGCGGTCATGATGAACAGCATCTCTGGAAGTGTGTGGTTGCTTTTCAAGGATACCGGTTCAAGACGATATCCGGATTGCCGTTTTCCTATAAGATCAAGACCGGGCGGAATGGGGAACTGACCAAAGAACTGTGGATCGATCGTCGAGAAGGTAGCAAGAGCCTGACGTGGAGTTCGGTATTGCTTGCACTGGGGAATATAAAAGGAGAAGTGGTAGATCGCCCGAAAGCTCTGGGCGATATCCGGGGCGTAACTTACATATTCGGAATGTTCTACCGGTTCGGGCTGATTGATGTGCCAGATGAGGTGAAGGAGAAGATGAAGCACCCGAAGCAAAATATTGGTAAGCAATGAAAAATTTAGCTGCTATGTATAGAACTGTGAGGTAATATCCATCCTAACCAGGGAGCAGAATGTATTGCTCACGGTTAGGAAGGTAGGTAGCATTATAGAAAAACTGAAAGAGATGCTAGAGGAATACTTAAAGAAAACGAAACCGAAGTATTATCCGCCAGTGGAGAACTTGCTGGATCTGGTTTATGAGCATTACACAGAAAATAACAGCATTGCACTGGAGAATACAGTGGCCGGGAAAGTCGCAAAGGAAAAAGAAAAGGAACTGGAAACATGGCTTCGAGGCTTGCCGAGGATGGATGAGATGGTTGAGGACTACGGAATAGACATTCCGCTTTGGGAAAAAATCATGGACCAGCAAGGCAGTGTGTGCTGTGCATGGGAGAAGACTGCTTTTGAGGAAGGCATGAAAGTCGGAATCAGGCTCATGATGGAAGTCATGAAGTAAGTGCGATTCGTTCCATATAGTTTGTAATGGAAATAAAAATCCCTCACTGCGGTGTATGTACACAGTGAGGGTGATGCTCATATATAATTACTTTTCTTCAGCTTTTTTCTTCTTCGGTGCAATTTTGTGGCCGGAGTAGATTGCCATACCCATGCAGACCAGAGAGCCGCAAGCGAAATATTTGTGAGCCTGCATCAGTTTCTTGTAGCCCGTGTAGAAACAGCCTGCCATGCAAGCAAGCGCTCCGAGTGACCAACATTTATGTGCTTTCATTATGTGTGTTCTCCTTTCAGTCGTTATCTTCAGCCCGAATTCTGAGCAGTTCTTTTACTTCAGTATCTGTTTCCTGCCGTACTGCTGCGTGACCGTTATGTTCTATTGCACCGCAATCAGGGCAACGGTCAGGGAACTTATCGGCAGAGAAACAGTAGTGGCAGGTATCGCAGTAATAGTAGTTCACCTCATTTCACCTTGCTATTCTTCATGGAATCTTTCAGAAAATCATTGTGGAGTTCAGGAAAAACTGGCAGCTGATATCCTTTTGCCGCGAGGATGTTCAGCTTAAAATCTACGAAGTGCTTTTCAATTTCGATTTTCTGGGCAATCTCAGTCGGGGTGAGTACATCACAGTGTGTATACAGGAATTCCTGTAGAAGCTCCTGATATTTCTTGCCCGGTAGGCTGCAGATGCGTGGGATGGCATATTTGCCTCCAGATGAATCCGGTCGGCATTGAATTCGTAATAGCCAATCGGTTTGAGAATATCATCATCCGACAGAAGCAGTTCGGAAGCGAAGATATTTGCTCGTCTCTCTGCCTTGGAGTTGTCCAGACTATAAAAATAGGTGTCTTGAAATGCCTGGCCGGAGCTGGCATGCTTCCGGTCAAACAGTGCGTGTCCCAGTTCATGAGCCAGAGCAGATATACGCTGGGCAGCTGTACAATTCGGATTGATGCCGATATATTCGCAGTTCAGCAGGACGGTATAATAGCCCAGAAGGTCGTGGCAAAAACGGATGTCTTTCAATTTGATAGCCCGTTGTGAGATGATATCTTCTGGATTCCGGGTCTTATAGCGGCGAACCACAGCATTGGCGGTATCAATTATGCGTGTGTTCAAAGTAGACTCCTTTCCTCCGGAGTAAATGTGACTCTTTGCATCCGAAATGAAGGGCAGCAGCAGAGAAGCGTCTATGACGAACGTGACATGATCGTTTTCTAATCGACAAAATATTTGTTTTTGCACCTCTTGACTTTTCTTTCTTTCTCTCTTACAATGAGAAAGAAAGAAGAAAGAAGAAAGAAGAAAGAAACGAGAAAGAAAGGAGCAGAAGATGTTAGCATTCGAGAACCAGAATATCGAATTTAAGCAAGAGTATGTCCCTGACATCCGAAAAGAGGTGATGGGATTTGCAAATGCAGAGGGCGGCACGGTTTATGTTGGTGTCAGAAAAGACGGATCAGTTTTAGGTATCGGCGATCCTGATGGGATAATGCTCCAAATCGTAAATTCTTTGAAAAATTCCCTGGCACCAGACATAATGCCGTTTGTTAGAGTCAACACAGTTGAAATAGAAGAGAAGCAAGTTATCGAAATTGATGTGACAACCGGAACGAATCGACCGTACTATCTCCGTGAAAAAGGTTTGAAACCGGGCGGTGTGTATGTAAGAAAAGGAAGTTCTACACAGCCAATGACTGAGGAAGGAATCCGGGAGATGATTCTCCAAAACAGCGGCAGGTCTTTTGAACTGTGTAGAAGTATGAAGCAGGAATTGACGTTCTATACTCTCCAAACAGAGATGCAGAGAAGGTCGATTGAAATCGGGCCATTGCAAATGCGAACTCTCAAACTGATCGGTGAAGATGGCCTGTATACAAATCTTGCGCTGTTGCTATCGGATCAGTGTGAGACAACAACGAAAGTTGCTCTCTTTCAAGGAACGGACAAAGAACTATTCCGAGATAGAAAGGAGTTCACAGGATCTATTTTGAAGCAGCTTGAAGATGTCTATCAGTTTATTGATTTAGTCAACAAAACGAAAGCAACATTTTCGGGGCTGGATCGAACTGATTGGAGAGATTATCCGGAGGAAGCTGTAAGAGAGGCTTTGTTGAACAGCATCGTTCATCGCGATTACTCTTTTAGTGGAAGCAATCTGGTCAATGTCTATGAGGACAGAATTGAATTTGTTTCTCTTGGAGGTCTTGTATCTGGTTTGGAGCTGAAATCCATTTTTCTTGGCGTTTCACAATCGAGAAATCCAAATCTTGCGGCTGTTTTCTACCGCATGAGATTGATTGAGAGCTACGGCACAGGAATCGGAAAAATCGAACGAGCGTATAAAACTTGTCCATTTCAACCGGAGTTTGAAACGGCAAAAGGAGTTTTCCGTGTGACACTTCCGAATAGGAATGAGGAACAAAACAATGAAGTGCAAGTGTCGGATAATGCGGATGAGGATATTTCGCTGAATGAGCAGAAGCAACTTATTGTTCAATATGCACAGGAAAATGGCAGCATCACAAGAAAAGAAGTAGAGGATTTGATTGGCGCAGGAACAACGAAGGCATTCCGACTGCTTAAAGAACTTTGCGAAGCAGGAAAACTTGAGCAAAAAGGAAACGGAAGGCTGAGTACCTACGTTACCAAATAAATATCATTGTACGAAGAAGCATCTTGGCGAAAGTCAGGGTGCTTTTTTCATGTCATTTTTGATTATCCGTAGAAAGAGCTGGCCTCTCAATATGATATGGACGTCTTCTGATGGAAAATTGTAAAATTTAGCACTAAATAAGACGTTGAATTTGACACAGCTAAGCGGCATAATAAAGACAGAAACCAAGAAAGGGGGCTTTATTATGCCGAACATCAAACCGATTTCTGATTTGAGAAATTATGCGACTGTTCTCGAAAACGTTCAGGTTGAAAAGCCTTTATATCTGACTAAAAATGGGCGTGGCTGTTATACAGTCATGAACATTGATGAGCAGGAAGAGCAGAGAGAAAAGGCGGAAAAGTATGATCGGATGCAGGCACAGCTTCGCCTGATGTGTGAGCTGGCTGAGGGCAGAAGATCAGGAGAGGAAGAAGGCTGGATTTCTTCAGAAGATGTAAGAAACCACTTCAGAGCCCGTGCGAATGCAAAGTAAAATCGGCTATTCTCCGAGAACATTAAAGGATCTTGATGAGATATGGGATTATATCGAGTTTGAACTCTGTAATCCAAGTGCTGCTCAGAATACCGTAGATGGCATCATGGATAAGGTAGATGGAATTGCATCTTTTCCTGAGTTTGGTGCAAAGCTGGTATTTGAAAACGGACTTGATAGTGGGTACCGCTATGTTGTGTTCAAGAATTATCTTGCCTTTTACCGCTTAAGATCAAACAATGTAGTTTATGTTGACCGTGTGATTTACGGCGGCAGAGATTACATGAGAATCCTTTTCCCAGGACTATAATTTAACAGTGAACCCCGTTGGAGAAATCTGACGGGGTATTTTTAGTTTGCGCGCCATGGGCGCGCTCTAACGGGTGAAAGTCTCGAACACGCCTAGGCGACAAGGAAGTGTATAGCTGAACAGCAAGGGTGTCTATCGTAAATCCCACCTTGCCATATCCAATAATTCTGCTATAATAAAAAAGATAATAAACAGCACATACACTACAAAAGTGGAAGCCTTAAATCGTCGCTTTGTCGCGTTTGGGGAGAGAAGCGGACATACAGGAGAGGGTCATTTCGCCTGAAACATGGCGAAATGGGCTTTTGTACGCTTTTTCGGGAAAATGACAGATAAGTAGAGAACATCAGATAAGAAAAGCATCGAGCTGAATGGAAGATTCAGCCCGGTGTTTTTTTGTTGCAGAAAATTGCGATAAATGCCAATCATACCAGGCGTGCCTGTTTATAAGAACAATGTCCATAAAAGGAAGGAGCATTTATGAATAATTTAACATCACTTTTTTTGTCCCAATCTTATAAAGATACCTGGGATGATTATAATCGTTCACTGACATCGGAGACATTTCCGCAGTGGGATTATATTATTCTGACTGCTTCTGATGAGAATCAGGCAGCAGGGTACAGAAGTCAGATTGAATCAAGAAAGGATTTTCTGCCGTCCGGAACACATTTCGCAGTGATCCCGGATGAGGGAAATGTCCGGGTAGGATCAGGCGGAGCTACCTTGTCCGTGCTGAGATACATTCAGAAAAGAGAGACAGAACGCAGGAGAGTGCAGGAGGGATCACAGGCAGAGGATGAAGTTTTTGATGGACTGAGGATCCTGGTGATCCATTCCGGAGGGGACAGCAAGCGTGTGCCTGCCTATTCTGCGCTGGGCAAGCTGTTCAGTCCTGTACCGCACAAACTGCCAAATGGCAGATCGTCTACTCTGTTTGATGAGTTTCTTATCGCTATGTCTTCCGTTCCCTCCAGGATCCGTGAAGGTATGCTTTTACTTTCAGGGGATGTGCTGCTGCTGTTTAATCCGTTGCAGATTGATTTTTCCGGCAGAGGGGCAGCAGCGATTTCTTTTAAAGAAAACGTGGAAACCGGTAAGAACCACGGCGTATTTTTAAACAGTGAAGATGGAAATGTAAAGAAGTTTCTTCATAAGCAGACGGTAGAAACTCTCCGACAGGCCGGAGCAGTGAATGTCAATGACTGTGTGGATATTGATACAGGTGCGGTAATTTTTTCCGCAGAAGTTCTGAAGGCGCTGTATTTGCTGATTTCTACAGAAGAGAAATATTTCAGGTATGTAAATGACAGGGTGCGTTTGTCTTTATATGGGGATTTTCTTTATCCTCTGGCAGAGGATTCTACCCTGGAGACGTTTTTCCAGGAGAAACCGGAAGGAGAATTCTGCCCGGAACTGACCGAAGCGAGAAAGGCTGTCTGGGAAGCTCTGCGCCCATACCGTATGAAGTTACTTCGTCTGGCACCTGCGAAATTTATTCATTTCGGAACCACCAGGGAGATCCTGAAGCTGATGAACGGCGGTGTGGAGGATTATAAAGAACTGGAATGGAGCAGGAAGGTCAACAGCAGTATTACAGGACAGACGGCAGGATATAACAGTGTACTCTCGGACAGAGCCGTGGTGGGAGAGGGCTGCTATCTGGAAGATTCCTTTGTACATAGCAGGGCTGTTGTGGGAAATGGAGTAATTCTTTCGTATCTGGACATTCATGATGAAGTGATCCCGGATCATGTAGTGCTCCATGGACTGAAGCAGAAGAACGGCAAGTTCGTATGCAGGATTTACGGAGTACAGGATAATCCCAAGGAATCTGTGCTGTTTGGCATGGAGCTGGAAAAAAGAGCCGGGGAACTTGGGATCAGCGAGGATGAGCTCTGGGGAAAGAGAGAGCATACCTTATGGCAGGCAGAACTGTATCCGGAATGTGACGGAATTCAGGCAGCAGTGAAGGCGTCCCTGAATCTGTATGAGATTTTCCATAATGGCGGTGATCTGGCGAGCTGGAGAAAGGAAAACAGAAAGTCTCTTTGTTCCGGTTTTCATGATGCAGATGCATCTGCCATCATTGCGTGGAATAAAAGAATGCAGGAACTGGTGCAGATGGATGAGATAGCTAAAGATATCCGTCAGGGAAAACCTGTCCGGGAGGTTACAGACCTGGAGCCTTTGACTAAGATACAGAGAGAATGGATGGAGAAACGTCTGAACAGAGCTGATTTCTCTGAGGCAGTCCGGCTGAATTATTATGTGGGAAGTGCCCTGGGAAGCAGAGAGGGAGATAAATATATCGAAGACAGCTTCCGTACGATCTCTGAACAGATCCTGGTATCAGCCATGAAAAATCTCCAGTATAATGAGAACTGCAGGATCGTCTGTGAAGAACATACCGTGAAACTTCCTCTGCGAGTAAACTGGGGCGGAGGCTGGAGTGATACGCCGCCTATCTGCTGCGAGACAGGCGGTACAGTGCTGAATGCGGCCATCAGCCTGAACGGGGAACTTCCGGTAGAGGTGACACTGGTAAAGATTCCTGAGAAGAAAATCGTTTTCGACAGCAGGGATATGGATGTACATGGAGAATTTGACACCATTGAACCGTTACAGAGAACCGGGGATCCTTATGACTCTTTTGCCCTGCAGAAAGCGTGTCTTCTGGCATGCGGGATCCTTCCGGCGCAGGGAGGAGATCTCTCAGAGATTCTGGAACGTCTGGGAGGCGGCTTCGAGATGCATTCAGAGGTGACCAATGTGCCGAAGGGAAGCGGCCTTGGTACATCGTCAATCCTTTCCGCAGCCTGCGTAAAAGCAGTATTTGAGTTTATGGGAATCTCTTATTCTGAGGCAGATCTTTATGCCCATGTGCTGGTGATGGAGCAGATCATGTCTACCGGCGGCGGATGGCAGGATCAGGTAGGCGGTGTGACAAACGGGATCAAATATATCACCAGCACACCGGGACTGAATCAGCAGATCAAGGTGCAGCATATTGAGCTTAAGCCGGAGACCAGACAGGAACTTAATGAACGTTTCTGCCTGATCTACACAGGACAGCGGCGTCTGGCGCGAAACCTGCTCCGTGATGTAGTGGGACGGTATGTGGGAAATGAGCCGGACAGCTTGTTTGTGTTAAATGAGATCCAGAAGGTGGCTGCCCTGATGCGTTTTGAGCTGGAGAGAGGAAATATTGATGAATTCGCCCGGCTTCTGAATTATCACTGGGAACTGAGCCAGAAGGTAGATGCAGGAAGCACCAATACGCTGATCGACCAGATCTTTTTGTCCATAGAGGATCTGATCGATGCGAAAATGGTCTGCGGCGCAGGCGGCGGAGGATTTCTGCAGGTGATACTGAAGAAAGGTGTGTCCAGAAATCAGGTGCACAGCAGATTAAAAGAAGTATTTCAGGATAATCCGGTAGACGTCTGGGAGTGTGAGATCATATAGAAATGCAGAATCATACAGAAGAATTATTTGCAGGCAGTGCTCCGGCAGTAGTTACCTCTGAACGTGTGCTGTATACTCCTTCTGGGTTCGCTCGTACTTCCCTGGGATATCTGCAGGAGATCGGGACTCTGAAAGTGCACAGGCCCCATACAGCGGGAAGAAAAAATCTTACTTCTTTTCTGTTTTTCACTGTGACAGAAGGCTGCGGGGAACTGACTTATGAGGGAAAAACCTATGTTTTGAAAAAGGGCGACTGCATTTTTATTGACTGTAGGAAGGAATACATCCAAAGCACCGGCAGGCAGCTGTGGAGTCTGGCCTGGATCCATTTTTATGGACCCAATATGACAGCAATATATGATAAATATCTGGAACGGGGTGGAAGAGTTGTCTTTCATCCCGTTTACATTTCTGAATATCTTGCCCTGCATCAGAGGATTTTTGCCCTGGCGAAATCCGACGATCATATCAGGGATATGAAGATCAACAGTGAACTTGACCAGCTTCTGGTACTGTTGATGAGTGAATCCTGGAACCCGAAAAAGGTAAAGGGTACGAATCTGAAGAAACAGAATGTTCTGCCTATCAAGGAATATCTGGATGTGCATTATCAGGAAAAAATTTCCCTTGATTTCCTGGCAGAACATTTTTTTATCAGTAAATATTATCTGACCCGGGTGTTTAAAGAGCAGTTTGGCACCAGTATTAACAGTTACCTGATGAACAGAAGAGTGACAAGGGCAAAGTTTATGCTGCGCTTTTCCGGGGAAAAGATCGAAGCCATCGGCTACACTTGCGGGCTGGGGGCACCTCATTATTTCAGCCGTATTTTCAAACAGATGGAAGGGATCAGTCCTTCGGAGTACAGGGAGAGATGGCAGCAGGAGAGCAATAATGTGTAAGCAGACTGCAAGATTTTGAATTCAAAGGGAGGAGCAATTTCTTTAAAATAAACCCAGAAAAATCAACAAAAGAAATTTTATAAAGAAAGATGAGGTTTATTTATATGTCGAAAACTGCTCTTATCACAGGTATCACTGGACAGGATGGTTCTTATCTGGCAGAGCTTCTTCTGGATAAAGGATATGAGGTACACGGGATCGTGCGCCGTTCTTCAGCACCGAATACATCAAGGATCGATCATCTGCTGGATCGTATTACTCTTCATGATGGAGATCTGTCGGATTCTTCTTCCCTGATCCGTATTATCGGTCTGGTACAGCCGGATGAGATCTATAATCTGGCAGCTCAGTCACATGTACAGGTTTCCTTTGATGTACCGGAGTACTCCGGGGACGTGGATGCACTGGGTGTCCTTCGTATTCTGGAAGCCTGCCGTATTCTGGGACTGACGAAGAAGACCAGGATCTATCAGGCATCTACTTCTGAGTTATATGGAAAAGTAGAAGAAGTTCCACAGCGGGAAACTACCCCGTTTCATCCTTACAGTCCTTATGCTATTGCCAAGCAGTATGGTTTCTGGATGGTGAAGGAATACAGGGAAGCGTATGGGATGTTTGCTGTAAATGGTATTTTATTTAACCATGAGTCTGAACGAAGAGGAGAGAATTTCGTTACCCGTAAGATCACACGTGCTGCAGGAAGGATCGCAGAGGGACTTCAGGATCACCTGGAGCTTGGAAATATGGATTCTCTTCGTGACTGGGGCTATGCGAAAGACTATGTAGAGTGTATGTGGATGATCCTTCAGCATGAAACCCCGGAAGATTTTGTAATTGCCACAGGTGAGCAGCATACAGTACGGGATTTCACAGAGAAGGCTTTCGCAGCCAACGGCATCACATTTCGCTGGGAAGGAACAGGCCTGGAGGAAAAGGGATATGATGCACAGACTGGCAAAATGCTGGTGTGCGTAAATCCTGCATGGTTTCGTCCGACAGATGTGGACAATCTCTGGGGTGACCCGACCAAGGCGAAAACAGTGCTGGGATGGAATCCACAGAAAACTACATATGAGGAACTGGTAGAGATCATGGCAAAGCATGACCGGGAACTGGCGAAAAGAGAAAAAGCTGTGAAAGGAGTGCATTGATCATGATGGAAAAGAACGCGAAAATTTATGTGGCAGGACACCGTGGAATGGTAGGTTCTGCAATCGTAAGGGAACTGGAAAGACAGGGATATACAAACATTGTAACATGTACCCATAAAGAGCTGGACCTCTGCCGGCAGGATGCTGTGGAAGCATTTTTTGAAGAAGAGAAGCCGGAATATGTTTTCCTGGCAGCTGCGAAGGTGGGCGGCATTGTGGCCAACCAGAATGCACTGGCTGATTTTATGTATGATAATATGATCCTGGAAATGAATGTGATCCATTCTGCATGGAAAAACGGCTGCAAAAAGCTGGAATTCCTGGGTTCTTCCTGCATTTATCCACGCATGGCACCCCAGCCCATGAAAGAGAGCTGTCTTTTGACTTCTGAGCTGGAAAAGACAAATGAAGCCTATGCACTGGCAAAAATTTCAGGATTGAAGTACTGCGAGTTTCTGAACAGACAGTATGGTACAGATTATATTTCTGTGATGCCAACTAATCTGTATGGTCCGAATGATAATTATCATCCTACACACAGTCATGTACTGCCGGCATTGATCAGACGTTTCCATGAAGCGAAGGTAAATGGTCTGTCTGAGGTTACCTGCTGGGGAGATGGCTCACCTCTTCGTGAATTTCTGTATGTAGATGATCTGGCAAATCTTTGCGTATTTCTGATGAATCATTATTCCGGAAATGAAACAGTCAATGCAGGTACAGGTAAGGAACTGACGATCAAAGAGCTGACAGAGCTGGTTGCGAAGGTGATCGGATATGAGGGAGAGATCAAATGGGATCCTTCCAAACCCAATGGTACGCCGAGAAAGCTTCTGGATGTTTCCAAGGCAGAGCAGCTTGGATGGAAATATAAGACGGAACTGGAAGAGGGAATCCGCCTGTCCTATGAAGATTTCCTGAACAATCCAATGCGTGCGGAACGGTAGGCGCCTATGAACATTGTATTATTGTCCGGAGGTTCAGGCCAGCGTCTGTGGCCACTTTCCAATGAGATCCGTTCGAAACAGTTTATCAAGATCTTTCACAGGCAGGATGGAATGCTGGAGTCCATGGTACAGAGAGTTTACCGGCAGATCCGTACAGTAGATCCGGGCGCTGAGATTACAGTGGCAACTTCCAGATCTCAGGTGTCTGCGCTGCACAATCAGCTGGGAGAGAATATCGGGATCAGCGTGGAACCCTGCAGACGTGATACATTTCCGGCTATTGCCCTGGCGGCGTCTTATCTGTATGATATAAGAGGAGTAAGCCGTAAGGAAGCTATTGTGGTATGTCCGGTGGATCCTTATGTGGAGGTGGATTATTTCAGGGCACTGGAAGAACTGGGAAATTATGCAGCGCAAAGCGAGGCCAATCTGGTGCTTATGGGAATCGAACCTACCTATCCCAGTGAGAAATATGGTTACATTATCCCTGAGGAAGCGGACCAGGTGAGCAAAGTTTCTGTATTTAAAGAGAAGCCGGACCAGAGAACAGCAGAAAAATATATTTCACAGGGTGCACTCTGGAATGGTGGAGTGTTTGCTTTTAAACTGGATTATGTATTGAAGCGTGCCCATGAACTGATTGATTTTACAGATTATGAGGATCTGTACAGGAAATATGATTCCCTGAAGAAGATCAGCTTCGATTATGCAGTGGTAGAACATGAGCCTTATATAGAAGTGATGCGTTTCAGTGGTATGTGGAAGGATCTGGGAACCTGGAATACTTTGACAGAAGCCATGGACAGTCAGATCGTGGGAGAAGCATTATATAATGAAACCTGCGAAAATCTTCATGTGATCAATGAACTGAATGTTCCGGTTCTCTGTATGGGGCTGAAAAATATCGTAGTTTCTGCCAGTCCGGAGGGGATTTTAGTTTCTGACAAACAGCAGTCCAGCTATATCAAACCGTTTGTAAATACGCTGGATAATAAAGTCATGTTTGCAGAGAAATCCTGGGGAAGCTTCCGGGTGCTGGATGTGGGAGATGACAGCCTGACCATAAAGGTAACCCTGAATCCCGGCCACAGCATGAACTATCACAGTCATGAGCACAGAGATGAGATCTGGAATGTGATCTCCGGGCAGGGGAGGACAGTTGTGGATGAACGGGAACAGTTTGTGAAGGCCGGAGATGTGATCTGCATGAAGGCAGGATGCCGGCATACAGTGATCGCAGATACAGAACTTCAGATGATCGAAGTGCAGCTGGGACAGGATATCACAGTGCATGATAAGAAGAAATATGAACTGCAAATAAAATGATAAGAAGAGAAATGACAGCGCAGTATTCGGGAAATTATAGGGATTTCCGGGTACTGTGCTGTCTTACTGTAACAGATATTTTTCAGAAAGATCCTGCAGTTGAATTCCGCACCAGATTTTGTATGAAAAAGAAATATAACAGAATTGAAAGTACTTTCAAATAAACAGAGAATACTGGATCAGGTGATTTCCTTGCTATAAAATGCATACCATGGTACAATGGGACACGATAAAAAATAAGGGAGGATTTGACAATGTGTGGAATTGTTGGATATACCGGTAATCATCAGGCAGCGCCTGTTCTTTTATATGGACTTTCGAAACTGGAATACAGAGGGTATGATTCAGCGGGACTAGCAGTCCGTGACGGTGACGGAGAAACAGATATTATTAAGGCTAAGGGCAGGCTGAAAGTTCTTGCAGATAAGACCAATGATGGAGAATCTGTTCCTGGAACCTGTGGAATCGGTCATACCAGATGGGCGACTCATGGAGAACCGTCCGAACTGAATGCACATCCTCATATGAGTGATGATGGGAATGTGGTTGCTGTTCATAACGGCATTATTGAGAACTACCAGGAACTGAAGGAGAAGCTGATCCGTAAGGGATATACATTTTATTCATCTACAGATACAGAGGTGGCAGTGAAACTGGTGGACTATTATTATAAGAAGTATCTGGGCACTCCGGTAGATGCCATCAACCATGCCATGGTACGTATCCGCGGTTCCTATGCACTGGCGATCATGTTTAAGGATTATCCGGGAGAAATCTATGTGGCACGTAAAGACAGCCCGATGATCCTGGGAGTAGAGGATGGAGAATCCTATATTGCATCGGATGTTCCGGCAATCCTGAAATATACCAGAAATGTTTATTATATCGGAAACCTGGAAATGGCCCGTGTGAGAAAGGGAGAGATCACTTTCTATAACCTGGATGGAGATGAGATCCAGAAAGAAGCCAAGACGATCGAATGGGATGCAGAGGCTGCTGAGAAAGCAGGATTTGAGCATTTTATGATCAAAGAGATCCATGAACAGCCGAAAGCTGTAAAGGATACGCTGAATTCCGTGATCAGAGAAGGTGCGATTGACCTGTCAGATGTTGGGCTTACAGATGAAGACATCAGGGATATCAGCCAGATTTATATTGTTGCGTGTGGTTCCGCGTATCATGTAGGCATGGCAGCACAGTATGTATTTGAAGATCTGGCAAGAATTCCGGTGCGTGTAGAGCTGGCATCAGAATTCCGTTACAGAAATCCGATCCTGGATCCTAAAGGACTGGTGATCATTGTAAGTCAGTCCGGCGAGACCGCGGACAGTCTGGCTGCATTAAGAGAGTCTAAGGAAAAGGGACTTCGCACACTGGGAATTGTTAATGTGGTAGGTTCCTCTATTGCAAGAGAGGCAGACAATGTATTCTATACTCTGGCAGGTCCGGAAATCTCCGTAGCTACCACGAAGGCATACAGCACCCAGCTGGTAGCTGCCTATGTGCTGGCAATACAGTTTGCCAAAGTAAAAGGAACAATCTCCGAAGAAAAATATGAGGAGCTGATCAGAGAACTGCAGACCCTTCCGGACAAGATCAGAAAGATCATAGAGGATGATAAAGAAAGGATTCAGTGGTTTGCAGCGAAACAGGCCAATGCCAGAGATGCGTTCTTCATAGGAAGGGGAATTGACTATGCCATCAGTATGGAAGGCAGCCTGAAGATGAAGGAAGTCAGCTATGTGCATACAGAAGCATATGCTGCCGGAGAACTGAAACATGGAACCATTTCCCTGATTGAGGATGGAACTCTGGTGATCGGTGTGCTGACCCAGGATCATCTGTATGAGAAAACCGTCTCTAATCTGGTAGAATGCAAGAGCCGTGGGGCATATCTTATGGGACTGACCACATTTGGACACTATAATATAGAAGATACAGCTGATTTCACAGTCTATATTCCGAAGACAGATCCTCATTTCACCACTTCGCTGGCAGTGGTTCCGCTGCAGCTGCTGGGATACTATGTCAGTGTAGCCAAGGGCCTGGATGTAGATAAACCACGAAATCTGGCGAAAAGTGTTACAGTTGAATAACAGTGAAAAAACAGGCAGGTATGGAAAACCTGCCTGTTTTTGTTTATAACTGAATACCAGGATAAAAAAGCCTTAGAGCGTGTTTGGCAAGTAAGTAATCTTGTAGAATTATCGGGGAAATTGCCATAAATTGAAGGGGAATATATTGACAATTGTATATAAAAATGTTTTAATCTTAAAGATGGTATGTAACATAGCTGTCTGAACGAGAAATTCAGCTATGTATAAAGCATAACAAAGGAGGAGTGATAGAATATGTCCAGAGAAGGTATTTATGACATACATTGTCACATAGTACCAGGAGTGGATGATGGTTCAGCTAATTATGAAGAAACAAAGAAGCTGCTGCGTATGGAATATGATCAGGGAGTTCGGAATATCATTGCAACTCCTCATTTCCGGTTTCGAATGTTCGAGACACCTTTGAGTAAAGTCAGAGAACAGTTTAAACTTGTACAGCAGGCGGCAGCAGAAATCGGTGATGATTTTAATATTTATCTTGGATGTGAATTTCATGCCAATATGGAGATGGTTCGTATGCTGCGGGAAGGAGAGATTGCTTCGATGGCAGGTTCCAGATACGTTCTGGCAGAATTTGGAGGAAGCTCAGAGGCGTCTTACATAAAGGAACGTCTGTACAGTCTGCTGGCCAGCGGTTATAAACCAATAGCTGCACATATTGAGAGATATGAGGCAACCCGCTCTGATATTGACTTCGTAGAAGAACTGGTAGATATGGGTGCTTATATGCAGATCAACGCAGACAGTATCATAGGTAAAGAAGGATTCGGAACCAAAAGATACTGTAAAAAGCTAATGAAATATGACCTGGTGCATTTTGTAGGGTCAGACTGTCACAATCTGACAAGCCGTGTATCCAGAATCGGTGAAGCTTACAATTACGTATCAAAAAAAATGGATGAAGCATATGCTGACCATTTATTTATAGAAAATCCCCGGAAGATTCTGGCGGATGCGAAAAAAAGGAAGGAAAGATAGAGCAAAATGGAACAACAGAATTTGCAAAACAATGACGAAATTGAAATCGATGTACTGGAGTTATTCCACGTTCTGCTGGACAAGATCTGGGTGATCATTCTTGCCGGTGCGGTGGCTGCTCTTGCGGTTGTTGCAGCAACGATTTTATTCATCACCCCACAGTATCAGTCAACAACCAAAATGTATGTGCTGAGCAAACAGGACAGTAATACTCTGACCAGCCAGGATATGCAGACCAGTTTGTCACTGACGAAAGACTATGCAGAACTGATCAAAAGCCGTACAGTTACAGAAGGAGTTATCACCCAGCTGAATCTTGATATGACACATGAGCAGCTTTTAAGCAAAATGACAGTAGATTCTGCAACAGATACCCGAATCCTTTCAATTTCCGTACGTGATGCAGATCCATATGTGGCATGTGAGATTGCCAATGCGATCCGTGATGTGGCAGCAAACCATATTAAGAATGTAATGGATATTGATGCTGTAAATGTGGTAGAAACTGCCAATATTCCGGAAAACAAGATCAGCCCAAGTATAAAAAAGAATGGTATGGTAGGAGGCATTGCCGGAGTTGCCATTGCAATAGCGATCATTCTGATCACTTATCTGTCTAATGATACGATCAAGACTCAGGAAGATGTAGAACGATATCTTGGATTAAGTACACTGGGAACGATCCCTATGTTTGAAGCAGATCGCAAAAATAAGAACAAGAAGAAACATAAGAAGCAAAAAAGGAGTAAAGGAAGAAGGTAAATCATGAAAGAAGTCAATATATATCGTCCGGAACTGGATTACAGTGCCAATGAATCTTATAAATCTTTGCGTACGAACCTCCTTTTCTGCGGAGAAGAGAAAAAGGTAATTGCAGTTACGAGTTGTACCCCTAATGAGGGAAAGAGTACAGTTTCTCTGAATCTTGCTCTGTCTCTGGCTGATTCCGGGAAAAAGGTACTGATGATCGATGCGGACCTTCGTAAATCCGTGCTCGTGGGAAGAACAGAAGTAGATGGTGAGGTAAAGGGATTGTCACATCTGCTGTCTCATCAGGAAACCATTGAAAATGTTATTTATTCTACGAATATTCCGAGATTTCATATTATTTATGCCGGAAAGGTACCGCCGAACCCTGCCGAACTTCTTGGAGGGGAATACTTTAAACGCGTCCTGACAGCTGTTAAGAAAGTATACGACTATGTGATCGTAGATACTCCGCCGCTGGGAAGTGTAATTGACAGTGCCGTTATTGCCGATGAATGTGATGGTTCTATTATGGTTATGGAGTCAGGAGCAATCAGCTACCGGTTTGCACAGGAAGTAAAGGAACAGCTGTCGAAATGCAACTGCCCGATCCTGGGAGTGATCCTGAATAAAGTAGACATGGGTAAACAGGGACATTATGGACATTATTATGGTAAATACGGTAAATATTACGGTAAATACGGTAAATACGGAAAAGAGAATGAAAAAACTCAGTAAGGAGCAGCTGTTATGGCAAAGAAATGGATTGTAATTATGCTTGTAGCCTGTATTGGACTGGGAGGAGGTCTGGTGTATATCAGACAGGAGTCAGACAGTCAGGCACCGGAGATCAAGTGTACTGATCAGGCAGAAAATGAATATGATCCGTCCATGAGCGATACGGATCTTCTGAAAGGTATGATGGCAACAGACGATAAAGATGGTGATGTTACCTCATCTCTTACTGTAGAATCTGTTTATGAAATTGATGATTCCAATGTTGTTGTAACATATGTAGCTAAGGACAGCGCTAACAATATTGCGAAGTTTAAACGTGATATGCAGGTGAATCCTGATGAAATGAAAAAGAATACCACTTCACAGAAAACTTCTGACAATGAAGATGGAACTGCTCAGGCAGAGCCAACATCTGTGCCGGTCGAAGATGTGGAGACAGGAGAAGCGCCTTCAGATGCTCAGACTCAGACAGAAGAAGAGAATCTGACACCGACACCTGAACTGACACCAGCTGCATCTGATGAGGCGGCAGCAGCTGCTAAGCAGCAGGAAAGTGCAGCAGATGCTATGCCTGCACAGAATCCAAAGGTATATCTTACAGATTATTATGTGAAAGTACCGGTAGGTACTTCTCTGAATCTGCTTTCTTATGTAAAAGAAATTAAAGATGACAAAGATGATACTTATGAACTGTGGCGCAGGGTACAGATTAATGGTGAGGTGAATACGGCAGCAGCAGGTACATACACATGTACGTTCTGCGTAGTTGATACAGATGGAAATGCATCTAATAATGCAGAACTTACAGTAGTAGTTGAATAAAGATTCATGGATAAGATCCTGAAAGGGTAAAAGATGAGAGTAAAATCAAAGAAACAGGACAGACTGCCAGGAATTATTATTTCTGTGATCATGTTTGTTCTTGAACTTGCATTTATGGTGCTGCTTTTTTATACGAAACTTATTTCAGTAAAGTATATTGGCATTATTGCAGTAGTGCTGCTGATCATGCTGTTGCTCATATATGTGCTGGTAAGAAAAATAAGAAAGACCGTGCGGTTTGCTATTGGTGTTGTACTTGCTATAATAGTTGCGTCGGTTCTTGGAATAGGCAGCTTTTATATTTATAAGACTGTTTCAGCACTGGGGAATATTACCGGTGTGAATAAAGAAACAACTGAAGTAAATGTATATGTAAAACAGGATGATGCAGCACAGAGTCTGTCAGATGCGTCTTCCTATACATTTGGTATTATGGGAGAACTGGACAGGGATAATACAGACAGTGCGCTGGATCAGATTTACAACCAGATCGGAAATGATATACAGATCAATGAGTACGATGGTCTGACCTCACTGGCAGACAGTCTGAATAATGGCACCTGCGGAGCAATTGTGTTGAACAGGGCATATCTGGATGTGCTGGATGAGATGGACAATTACAGTTCATTTTCTTCTCAGATACGTCAGATCGCATCGCTCCAGGTAGAATCTCTGGTACAGAGAAAAGATGTGTCTGCTCAGAACAGCACAGAAACATCAGACAGCAGTGCACAGTCATCAGACCAGAAAACTGCAAATGAAGATGGAGTAACCGATGAGGTTTATACTGTTTACGTAAGCGGTATTGATACAAGAGGGGCAATGACTTCTTCAAGCCGCAGTGACGTTAACATTATTCTTACGATCAATGCCAGAACCAAGCAGATCCTGATGATATCCACACCAAGAGATTATTTTGTACCGTTATCTATTTCCAATGGTGTGCCGGATAAATTAACTCATGCAGGTATTTATGGAGTTAATGTCAGCATGGATACTCTGGATATGCTGTATGACATCAATATTAATTATTATTTCCGTCTGAATTTCGGCGGATTTATCAAGATTATTGATGCTCTGGGCGGTATTACCATAAATTCTGATTACGATTTTGATTCACAAAATGAAACAGGATATCATTTTAACAAAGGCGAGAATCACGTAAACGGAGAACAGGCACTGGTGTTCAGCCGTGAACGTTATGCGTTTAAAGAAGGGGACCGTCAGAGAGGACGTAACCAGATGGCGGTAATTCAGGGAGTTGTGGATAAAGTAACACAGCCGTCTTTCCTGAAAAATTATCTGTCAGTTATGGACAGCCTGGATGGATGCTTCGAAACCAATATTCCATATGATCTGATCGCTTCTCTGGTTCGTAAGCAGCTGGATGAAGGTGGCAACTGGCAGGTATTGTCCTACAGTGTAGATGGAACAGGAGATACTCAGAAGCCATATTCCATGAGTGCGAAAGCTTATGTCATGGTTCCGGACCAGACAACTGTGGATAAAGCAAAAGTATTAATGAAGAAAGTCAGAGAAGGATTCCAGTTATCTGACGCAGACGTTGCCCGTTAGGGCAGCGTCTTTTTTCTTTAGAGACAAAAGCTCCTGAGGTTGCCGATGCATTTAAGCAGGTCAATGAAGGAAAAATGGACAATTATTGATCCGATCAGCATTGATAAAGAAAACAAAACTATCAAAGTTGCGTTAGAAGATCACTGCTACTTCTCAATTATTTCTGATGAAGTAAAAACAGCTGAATAAGAGTAAATGAAAAAGGCGATGCATTCACACAGAATGCCCGCCTTTTTTCTTTGCATTCTTCTCTTTCCACGCCTGTATGAATTCCAGCTGTTCCTGGTCGGAGATCTCCTGTGAGGCGGCGTCGTTGCCGGCGGCTGCACAGCAGAGCAGGATGAAACCCTGCAGTAAAAAGAAGATAAGGATCATCAATGCGATCATATAGGTTTACCTCCCTGTTGAAACGATAGTTCCAGTATGTACAGATCAGAAACACTTTATACAGTTTATGTGAAAAAATACCGGGAGATAACAAAAGATGAAGAACCCGAATAAATTAGAGTAAGAACTTGCTGCTTTTTATCCGGAGGTTTTATGGGAAATTTGTCTGATGCAGAATATACAGGGAAGGGGATCGGTGTCTGTGTTATGGATACAGGCCTGTTTCCTCATATAGACTTTGCAGGGCGGATCTGGGTATTCCGGGATTTCGTGAGAGGGCAGAAACAGCCTTATGATGACAATTCCCACGGTACCCATGTGTGTGGCATTATAGGAGGAGACGGAACAGCATCGATGGGACGGATCAGGGGAATTGCACCGGGATGCGGATTTATTGCCCTGAAAGTGCTGGATGGGCTTGGAAACGGCAGAAAAGAGGATGTACTGCAGGCTATTGAATGGATATTGAAAAACAGAAAAAAATACGGGATCCGGATTGTTAACATTTCGGTGGGAACAACCTGCAGGACGAAAATGGACCACAAGATCCTGATAGACGGGGTAGAAAAATTATGGGATCAGGGACTGGTGGTAGTAGCAGCAGCGGGAAATCAGGGTCCCAGGCCGGGAAGTGTTACGGCACCGGGAAGCAGCCGTAAGATCATTACCGTAGGATCCAGTGATCTGCTCACAGGCAGATCGGCTATTTCCGGAAGGGGTCCTACGTTTGAATGCGTATGTAAACCTGACCTGGTGGCACCGGGCAGCAAAATACGTGCCTGCGCCCCTGGAGTGGACTTTCCTTATGGGGTCAAAAGCGGTACATCTATGTCTACACCGCTGGTTTCCGGTGCAGCAGCACTGATGCTGGAAAAAAATCCGGCTCTTACAAATCTGGAAATAAAGATGAAGCTGAAAGAAAGCGCCAGGGATATGGGACTGCCCAAGAATCTTCAGGGCTGGGGGGAACTGGATCTGGAGCGTTTTATGAAACTGTGAAAAAATTATCACTTTAATGTGCAAAAGCATTGACGAACCAGAGGATTTCAGATACAATAATATTCAAATGAGCCAATAGCCAAAGAGGAGGACATATATGAAAAAAATTCAGATGCAGACACCACTTGTGGAAATGGACGGAGATGAGATGACCAGAATCCTCTGGAAGATCATTAAAGAGGAACTTCTTCTTCCATATATTGATTTGAACACAGAGTATTATGACCTTGGCCTGGAATACAGAAATGAGACCGATGACCAGGTAACTGTTGATGCAGCAGAGGCTACGAAGAAATACGGGGTAGCTGTTAAATGTGCCACTATTACACCGAATAAGGCAAGAATGGAAGAGTATACCTTAAAGAAAATGTACAAGAGCCCGAATGGTACGATCCGTGCGATCCTGGACGGTACTGTATTCCGTGCTCCTATCGTGGTAAAGGGAATCGAACCATGTGTCAAAAACTGGAAAAAGCCTATCACCATTGCCCGTCATGCATACGGCGATGTGTATAAGAATACAGAGATGTATATCGACGGACCAGGGGATGCCTATCTCTTATTTAAGGGCGAGAACGGAGAAGAAAAGAAAGAACTGATCCACCATTATGACAGTGCCGGGGTTCTTCAGGGAATGCATAATCTGGATGATTCTATTTCCAGTTTCGCAAGATGCTGCTTTAATTATGCACTGGATACGAAGCAGAGCATCTGGTTTGGCGGTAAAGATACTATTTCCAAGATTTATGACGGACGCTTTAAAGAAATTTTTGCAACAATCTATGAAAATGAATTCAAAGAGAAATTTGAAGCAGCAGGAATTGAGTATTTCTACAGCCTGATCGATGATATTGTGGCCCGTGTGATGAAAGCAGAAGGGGGATTTATCTGGGCATGTAAGAATTATGACGGAGATGTTATGAGTGATATGGTTTCCTCTGCATTTGGTTCTCTGGCTATGATGACTTCTGTGCTGGTATCACCCCAGGGTTATTATGAATATGAGGCAGCTCATGGAACGGTACAGAGACATTACTATCGTCATCTGAAAGGTGAGGAGACATCCACAAACTCTGTTGCGACGATCTTCGCATGGACAGGTGCTCTCAGAAAACGTGGAGAACTGGACAGAAACAGGGAACTGATGGAATTCGCAGATAAGCTTGAGAAAGCAACATTAAGTACCATTGAAGAGGGAAAGATGACCAAGGATCTGGCACTGATCACCACTTTGAAGGATGTAACCGTGTTAAACAGTGAGCAGTTTATCCTGGCTATCAGAGAGAAACTGGATACACTGCTGTAAGTTGTTTGGACAGACATTTCACTAATAAAATAAAAAAGTAAAAAGAAAAAATGGGAAGAACCTGCATATTATGCAAGTTCTTCCCATTTTTCATACAAAGTTTCCAGTTCTTCTGTAACAGCAGCTTTTTCTTTGCTGAGTTTGGCACATTCAGCAACATTGGTGCAGATATCAGGAAGAACCATGGTCTCATCAATTTCTTTGTCTCTGGTTTCCAGTTCTTCGATGCGGGCTTCGATTTTTTTTAATTCATTTTCCCGTTTACGCTGACGGGCCTGTTCCTCTTTCTGCTGTTGCCAGGACAGCTTATTATCAGATGCCTGCTTTGCCTCTGCCACAGCCTGGGCTGCTGCCGGAGCATATTTCTCTGTAAGTTCTTCTTTCTTCTCCAGGTAATAATCATAGTCACCTATGTAATTTACAATGGCCTGGTTGGTCAGATCCAAAATACGGGTTGCGGTCTGATTGATGAAGTAACGGTCATGGGAAACATACAATACAGTGCCTGTATAGCTGTTCAGGGCTTCTTCCAGGATTTCTTTGGAAGCGATATCCAGGTGGTTGGTAGGCTCATCCAGAATCAGGAAGTTGGCTTCCGAAAGCATCAGCTTCGCCAGTGATACACGGCCTCGTTCACCACCGGACAATGCAGAGATCAGTTTGAAGACGTCGTCGCCTGTAAACAGGAAAGCTGCCAGCATGTTTCGGATCTCAGTTTCTGTAAGAGTAGGATAGGTATCGGCAATTTCCTGGAAAATGGTCTTTTCCATGTGCAGGACGTGATGTTCCTGGTCATAATAACCGATCTGCACTTTGGAACCAAGGGAAAATCTGCCGGAGTCTGCATTTACCAGACCATTGATGATCTTCAGCATAGTGGTTTTTCCGGTACCGTTATTTCCGATCAGCGCTACCCGTTCCCCACGTTTGATCTCGAAAGAAATATTGGAGAAAAGGGTCTGTCCCGGGAAAGATTTGGAAAGTTCTTCTACATTAAGAACATCATTTCCGCTGACGTATCTGGGCTCTAAGGAGATACGCATCTGATTCTGGATTTCCTGGGGCTTCTCAATACGCTGGATCTTATCCAGCATTTTTTCACGGCTCTCAGCACGTTTGATGGATTTCTCACGGTTAAAGGATTTCAGCTTGGTAATTACGGCTTCCTGATGTTTGATCTCCCGCTGCTGATTCAGGTAAGCCTTGTACTGGGCATCACGAAGCTGGGCTTTTTTCAAGGCATAGGCAGAATAATTGCCGCTGTACATGCGCATGGTACCGGTCTCGATCTCCACGACTTTTGTTACAACTTTGTCCAGAAAATAACGATCGTGGGAAACGATAAATACAGCTCCCGGGTAGTTGAGCAGATAGGTTTCAAGCCAGGAAATACTCTCCATGTCCAGATGGTTGGTAGGCTCATCCAGGAGAAGGATATCCGGGCTGGAAAGCAAAAGTTTGCCCAGCGCTACACGGGTTTTCTGACCGCCGGAAAGAGTTTCGATCTGGCGTGGAAAATCTTCTTCTGTGAAGCCGAGGCCTTTTAATACTCCCATAATCTCACTTTTATAAGCATATCCGTTTTCCAGTTCAAACTGATGGCTGAGTCTGGTGTAGGTATTCATCAGGCTGTCCAGAGCCTCGCCTGTGGCTGATTTCATTTCCTGTTCCATGCTGCGCAGACGATTCTCCATGTCGATGATGTGCTGCTTGGTGGAGATCAGCTCCTCGTAGATGGTATGGTGGCCGTGGATATCCTGATACTGGGCAAGATACCCGATATTTTTATCTTTGGCGAGTACCACATTGCCGGAATCAGGGGAAAGCTCGTGCATGATAATACGGAGCAGGGTAGTTTTACCGGCTCCGTTATTGCCGATGAGTGCGGCTTTTTCTCTGTCTTCTATATGGAAACTGGCATCCTGAAGGATTACCTTTTCGCCAAAGGATTTGCAGATGTTCTGACATGATAAGATCATACAATTTCCTCCGATATAGTAATTATTTTCTTGAAGTATTGCGAACCGCATACCATTATAACGGAATGCGGAGGCTTTTAAAAGCATAAATCGAAAATTCATAAAAAATATATGCAGGAATTGTTTAAAAGGTACAAAATCAATTTGACAATAAAATAACATTTCGGTATAATTGACATAGATAAATAAGGAGGGAAAATTTGTGGAAGCTAAGGAGATTTCAAAAGCGGTCATCAAACGTCTGCCTCGCTATTACCGTTATCTTGGTGAATTGATGGAAGAGAATGTAGAGAGAATTTCTTCCAATGATCTCAGTAAGAAAATGCATGTGACAGCTTCCCAGATTCGTCAGGATTTAAATAATTTCGGCGGTTTTGGTCAGCAGGGTTATGGTTATAATGTACGTTATTTATATACGGAAATCGGTAAGATACTGGGTCTGGACACAGTGCATCCTATGATTATCCTGGGTGCGGGTAATTTGGGACAGGCACTGGCGAATTATGTAGATTTTGAGAAACGGGGATTTAAACTGGTTGGTATTTTTGATGTAAATCCTGTACTGGAAGGAATTGCAGTACGCGGGATTGAGGTTCAGATGCTCAGTGACCTGCCTTTGTTTCTGAAGGAGAATGAGGTAGAAATTGCGGTGCTCACTCTTCCGAAGAACAAAGCAAAGGAAATGGCGAAGATCCTCATTGAAAATGGTATTAAAGCAATCTGGAATTTCGCACATATTGATCTGGATGCACCAGAGGACGTTATGGTAGAGAATGTACATCTGTCTGAGAGCCTTATGACCTTGTCCTACAATCTCAGCGAGTATCGAAAAGAGCATGAAACTATGGAATAATTGGTGCTGAGAACGAAGTGAACAGTAACACAATGACAGCGAAGAAGCTGTGATCTTATCCGATCACAGCTTTTCTTTTGGTGAAAAAGGGTGTATACTTACATATAAATTGGGGTTTATGCAATGAGAGGTGAGAAAATGAGGGAGATCGTAACTACCTGTGAAATGAAAGCGCTGGACCGAAATACCATCGAAACGGCAGGAATCCCGTCTCTGGTGCTGATGGAAAGAGCTGCATTAAAGACTGCAGAAGAGCTCAGAAAGCGGCTGAAAAATGAAAGCAGGGAAAGAATCCTGGTAGTCTGCGGAAGCGGAAATAATGGTGGAGACGGGCTGGCAATTGCCAGGCTTTTGCATCTGGCCGGGATAGAAACCTGTTTTTATCTGGCGGGAAAAGAAGAGCGGATGACAGAAGAAACAAAATGTCAGTTAAAAGCAGCCAGATACTATGGCGTTTTACAGGAGCATAACTTAAGAACTGATGAATATACTACTATAGTAGATGCCATCTTCGGGGTTGGGCTGGCCCGTCCTGTGGAAGGCAGCTATGCCCGGCTGATCCGGGAACTGAACGAGGCAGATGCATTTAAAGTGGCTGTAGATATTCCCTCCGGTGTCAATGCAGATACCGGATTTGAGATGGGAACTGCATTCCGGGCAGATCTTACGGTAACCTTTGCATTCCGGAAAAGAGGTTTATGTTTTTATCCGGGACGTATGCTAGGAGGAGAGATCATTACTGCAGATATCGGAATCTATCCGGAGCCGAAACAGAAACTGCAGGTACATTACCTGGTAAAAGAGGATCTGTCTTTGATGCCGCCCAGACTGCCTTATGGAAATAAGGGGACTTTTGGCAAGGTCCTTCTGGTAGTGGGATCACCGGGGATGTGCGGCGCTGCTTATTTAAGTGCTGCAGCGGCACTGAAATGTTCGGCGGGAATGGTGAAGATCCAGACTGTGGAGGAGAATCGAATCTCTCTGCAGACTTTGCTCCCGGAGGCGATGGTATCCTGCGAGTTTAATGAAGAGCAGAACAGACAGATGCTGAACTGGTGTGATGTTCTGGTGATCGGTCCCGGACTTGGAGTATCCGGCCGGAGCAGAGAACGCGCACAGTGGTTTTTATCCCATGCAGCAGAATGCGGCAGACCGGTGATCCTGGATGCAGACGGCCTGAATCTTCTCTCAGTCCATGATGAATGGAAGAAATATCTGGGTGAGAATGTGATCCTGACTCCTCATATCGGGGAAATGAGCCGCCTGAATAAAACAATGATCAGTGATATCCAGGATGCATTGATGGAAACCGCATATGAATATGCAAAAGAAACAGGTACTGTCTGTGTTCTGAAGGATGCCTGTACAGTAACTGCCGGGCCTTCAGGGGAAACCTATCTGAACCTGTCCGGGAATGCCGGGCTTGCCACTGCAGGAAGCGGCGATGTGTTAAGCGGTGTGCTGGCGGGAGTGCTTTGCATGTATCTCTCAGCAGAGAAAAAGATTCCTCCGGTACAGCTTGCAGCGCTGGGAGTTTTTGTTCACGGACTTGCAGGAGACAGGGCAGCAGAAGTATGTGGAAAAAGAGGAATGACCGCAAGGGACATTATCCGGTTTTTACCGGAAATACTGAGAATAAAGGACGACATGGATGATGGAAAAATGTAACAGAGTGAAAGCAGTGATTTCCCTGGATGCAGTGGAACATAATTTCCACGAGATGAGAAAGAACATTGCGCAGGATACAAAAATGATCGCGGTAGTCAAAGCGAATGCCTATGGACATGGGGCTGTTCAGATCGCTCATCTGATCCAGAATTATGATTATATATGGGGATTTGCCACAGCTACTGCAGAAGAGGCACTTGCTCTTCGAAAAGCAGGTGTGATGAAACCGATCCTGATCCTGGGAATTGTGTTTGATGAATATTATCCGGAGCTTGTGAGAAATCATATACGTCCTGCAGTCTGCGAATATGAGGAAGCCAGAAAGCTTTCCGCAGAGGCTGTCAGTCAGGGAGAAACAGTACATATTCACATCGCACTGGATACGGGAATGACCAGGATTGGTTTTGCGGATATACCGGAGAACGTGGAAGAGATCAGAAAGATCGCTACACTTCCGAATCTGGAGATTGAGGGAATGTTTACTCATTTTGCAAGGGCAGATGAATACGACAGAAGTCCTGCCATGGTGCAGCTGGAACGATATCAGGAATTTTCCGGACGTGTGGCAGAAGCGGGAGTGGAGATCCCTTTACATCACTGTTCCAACAGTGCAGGGATCATTCGTGTGCCTGAAGCGAATCTGAGCATTGTCCGGGCGGGAATTACCATCTATGGTATTTATCCGTCTGCCCAGGTTGAGACAGATATCGTAAGGTTGGATCCGGTAATGGAGCTGAAGAGCCATGTAACTTATGTGAAAGACGTGGAACCTGGAACTGCCATCAGCTACGGCGGTACTTTCGCAGCAGACAGGAAACTTCGTGTTGCAACTGTTCCGGTAGGATATGCAGATGGTTATCCGAGACAGCTTTCCAATAAGGGATGGGTACTGATCCATGGACAGAAAGCACCGATCCTGGGAAGAATCTGTATGGACCAGTTTATGGTGGATGTGACAGATATTCCGGATGTGTGCAAGGGAGATGAGGTTACCCTGATCGGAAGAGACGGGGATGAGTTTATCAGTATGGATGAGATGGGAGAACTTTCCGGGCGTTTCTCTTATGAGTTTGCCTGTGATATCAGCACCAGGGTTCCGCGGATCTATATAAAAGACGGCAGAGAAACCGAAGAGTACAGCTAAAAACAGCAATATTTTAACCACGCATGTATACACAAGAAAAAGATGGAAATACTTATCTTAAAACAAGGCGGATACAGCCTGAAAAGAATCGGAGTGTGAATTGTGTGGTAATTAAAAGAGGGGATATATTTTATGCAGATCTCCGTCCTGTGGTAGGGAGTGAACAGGGCGGGATCCGCCCGGTACTGATCATACAGAATAATGTGGGCAACAGACACAGCCCCACTGTGATCTGTGCAGCGATTACTTCAAAGATGAATAAGGCGAAGCTGCCGACACATATTGAGATCGATGCGGGAATCTATGGCATTGAGAAAGATTCTGTGATCCTGTTAGAACAGCTTCGTACCATTGATAAAAGAAGGCTGAAAGATAAAGTATGTCACCTGGATGATGTAATGCTGGATAAGGTCAACCATGCCCTTGAGATCAGCCTGGAGCTGACTTTTTGACCTTGACGGATAATGGATAAAGTGATATATTTTACCAGTAACTACGCGTTTTCATTACAAAGGAGACTGATTGATACAAATGGAAGATGGCAGTAGTATGCCCCTTTGGGGCCTGTTGATTTTACTGTTATTGTTGTGGCTCAATGGAATTTTTTATGGATTTTCCGCGGCAGTAAGGAATATAAGCGAGAGTGATACACAGAAACGGGCAGATGAAGGAGATGAGAATGCGAAGAAGCTTCTTGCCCTGATCGATAAGCCGGCGCAGTTTGTCAATGCGATCCCGCTGATCGTCATGGCGTCCGGAATCTGTTTTGGTACTTTTCTGGTACCATGGGTGGTGGATGCTTTTCATCCATACATAAAACATACGCCTGCACTGGTTCTGGTTCTTGCGGTGGGTGTGATCCTTCTTGCAGGTCTTGGAATCCTTACTTTCCGCAGGGTAGGTACCTATCATCCGGAAAAATACGCTTACAGATATCTGAAACTGGTGAATTTCTGGGTAATGGTGCTCAATCCGGTTACCGTGTTTATTACATGGATCGCCAGGCTTGCAGCGGTTCCTTTCGGGGTGGAGATCGACCGTAAGGAAACGGCAGTGACGGAAGAGGAGATCATTTCCATTGTAGATGAGGCTCATGAACAGGGCGTTATCGAGGAAAATGAGGCTGAGATGATCCAGAATATCATTTCCTTTAATGAGACAGAGGCTCATGATATCATGACACACAGGAAGAATGTGGTGGCTTTTGATGAAGAGGTTCTGCTAAAAAATATGATCGATACCATGCTGGAGGAGGGAAATTCCCGCTATCCGGTATACGAGGAAAATATTGACAATATAAAGGGAATCGTGCATTATAAGGATGCACTGAAATTCATGACGCAGAATCCATGGGCGAAATTCAAGCCTCTGAAAGAGCTTCCCGGGATCATCCGAGAGGCTGCGTTGATCCCTGAAACAAGAGGAATCGGGGATCTTTTCCATACTATGCAGGCGAAGAAGATCCACATGGCTGTGGTGGTAGATGAATATGGACAGACAGCAGGGATCGTTACAATGGAAGATATTCTGGAAGAGATCGTAGGAGATATCCTTGATGAATATGATGAGGATGAGATCACGATCCGTGCCCAGAAGGATAACAGCCTGATCATTGACGGACTGGCTTATCTGGAAGACGTAGCAGAGAAACTGGATGTGGATTTTGGCGATGTGGAGTTTGAAACTCTGAACGGATATCTGACCAGTATTCTGGGACATATTCCGACGAAAAAGGACATTGATACTACAATTAAAGCAAACGGATACTGCTTCACCATTCTTTCTATTGGCAACAAGACCATCGGAAAGGTGAGAGCAGAGAAGGATAAAAATAATAAGTAATTATAAACAAAAGGAGAAAGAAAGATGTCAGGACATTCAAAATTTGCGAACATTAAGCATAAGAAAGAGAAAAACGATGC
>OLSO01000738.1_pt1 | contig 29822 bp, 18 predicted proteins | sample 1672441 | NCBI WGS metagenome assembly OLSO01 (sample SAMEA3136686, study PRJEB25190) | human gut metagenome | biome: human gut; feature: human-associated habitat; material: faeces | place: Austria | collected 2013 | reverse complement strand
ATACAGTATCTGTAGGAATCTTTTCCTGGGCAGTACTGGAACCGGAAGAAGGAAAATATAACTTTGACTGGCTGGAAGAAATTATTAACAATCTTTATAAGGAAGGCATTTATACCATCCTTGCAACACCTTCCGGTGCAAGACCAAAATGGATGGCAGACAAGTATCCGGAAGTTCTTCGTATGGATGATGACCGTACAAGACGTTTCTTTGGAGGCAGACACAATCATTGCTTTACTTCTCCGGTCTACAGAGAAAAGGTACATGCCATTGATAAAAGGCTTTCCGAAAGGTTTGGCAAACATCCGGCAGTACTTCTGTGGCATATTTCCAATGAATTCAGTGGAGAATGTCATTGCCCGCTGTGTCAGGCAAAATTCAGAGAATGGCTGAAAGAAAAATATGGCACTATTGAGAACCTGAACAAACGCTGGTGCACTACATTCTGGAGTCATATTTACAACAGTTTTGACCAGATCGAAAGTCCTTCTCCAAAAGGAGAAAATGAACTTCATGCACTGAAACTGGACTGGAAACGTTTTGTGACAGACCAGACCATTGACTTTATCAAAAATGAAGTAGACGGTATTCGTGAAGGCGGTTCTGAACTTCCGGTTACAGCCAATCTCATGTATGATTTTGCAGGACTGGACTACAAGAAATTCAAAGATGTACTGGATATTGTTTCCTGGGATAATTACCCGGGATGGCACAAAAAAGAAGAATTTATCACTGCTGTTGATGCAGGTATGCAGCATGATCTGATGCGCAGTATTAAGAAGGCACCATTCCTTCTGATGGAATCCTGCCCTTCTGCAACCAACTGGAAACCGATCAACAAACTGAAAAAACCAGGAATGCTTCTGGCCGGTTCCCTTCAGGCTGTGGCTCATGGTTCTGACAGTGTATTATACTTCCAGCTTCGCCAGAGTCAGGGTGCGTCTGAAAAATTCCATGGTGCAGTGATCGATCACTACAGTGGGGATGATACCAGAGTCTTTAAAGAAGTAACAGAAGTGGGAGAAGCGCTGGAACAGATCCAGGAAGTTGTGGGAAGTCAGACAAAAGCACAGGCAGCAGTTCTCTATGACAGAGAGAATGACTGGGCAGTGAAAGAGACTCAGGGTCCCCGCAATGAAGACATGCATTATCAGGAAAACGTTCAGAAACAGTACAGGGCACTTCGGGAAAAAGGTTATAATGTAGATATCATCGCCATGGAACATGATCTGGATGATTATCGGCTGGTAACAGCTCCTATGGCCTATATGTTCAGAGAAGGATACGAAGAAAAACTCCGTCAGTTTGCAGAAAATGGCGGAACTCTGATCCTTTCTTATTGGTCAGGTCTGGTAGATGAGACAGACCGCTGCTTCCTTGGAGGAACCCCATACGGGCTAATGGATGCAGCAGGAATCCGTACAGAAGAGATTGATGCTCTCTATGACTGGGAAGAGAATTATGGTATTCCGGAAACAGGAAACCATCTGGGGATTACCAGTGTTTACAGCTGCAAAAATCTTTGTGAACTGGCGAAAGTTCAGGGTGCAGAGGTGCTGATGCGTTATGGCGAGGATTTTTATCAGGGATATCCGGTTCTTACACATAAATCATGTGGTAAAGGACATATTTACTATGTGGCAGCAGATATGGAACTTGCTTTCTATGAAGATTTCCTTGGCAGGGCTGCAGAAGAAGCAGGAATGGTTCCACCACTGAAATTCATTCCTGAAGGTGTTTCCGTAACAACCAGAGAGACAGAAGATACCGAATATCTCTTTATCCAGAACTATGCAAGAAAACCGCAGGCAGTGCCGGTTCCGAGAGAATATGAAACAATTTATGGAAGAGATAAAAGTGTACTGGACTGGCTGGAGACAAGAATCCTGAAGAGACAGAAATAATAAAAAAATAATTACAAAAAGCCGGCATAAAAACCGGCTTTTTGTAATGAAAGTGTTGATTTTTCGATAGGGATATGTCAAACTGAAAATAGTATATATTCTTTACGAAAGGGGACCAATATGAAAAAGAAAATAAACTTATCCAGAAGAAGCCTGGGTGCGATCTTTATGATCTTTGCCCTGGTTCTGACACTTGCAGTTCCTGCATTTTCAGTAGAACCGGTTCAGGCTGCTTCAAAGAAAACACAGGCGCTGAAGGCTTACAATAAGTTCCTGTCCAAATCTACCATTAACTGGAATGGGGCAATTGTAAAAGTCTCCAAATGCAAATTCACTCTGGTTTACATTGATAAAGATTCTGTTCCGGAACTTCTGGTAGATGCAATGAGCGCAGGGTCTTATCATACAGCAGGATATTTCAAAATCTACGGATATCGGAATGGTAAAGTAGTAGATCTTGTTACAGCTCGGGATGATTTTACCTATTATAAAAAGTCCGGTGTTCTTGCAACACGTTCCTTTATGAGAGGTGAATCCTGGAGCTATTACAGACTTTCCGGGGGAAAGGCAACCTATTTCCTTGGCAAATTTACCAATCTTAAAACACAGTATAACAATGCCAAATTCAAGACCATTTCCAAGAGTACTTTCAACAAAACTCTGAAAAAATATACCAAAGGCAAAAAAGCAGTAAAACGCATCAAAACTTACGCCAATACAAAGGCAAACCGCAAAAAATATTTGAAATGATACTTACAAAATGCCGGCATCCTGTGCCGGCATTTTAACAATACCAGGGTGATACGAAACATTCACAGGTATTATAACTGAATATTTGAGAATAAGGAGAATCAATGGAAGTTATGAGATCCATTGTCCGGTAGATGTGGAAGTGCTGGATCCGGCTGGAAATGTGGTGGCTTATACCAACGGTTCTGAATGGGAGACGACCAGTGATAAAGTGACTGTTATAGTAAATGGATCAAGCAAATTTGTGTGGATTTATTCACCGGATGCTTATCAGATCCGCTGCAGAGGAACCGGAACCGGTACAATGTCCATCTATGGATATAAATATGGTGAGGGGAACTATGAGAGGTCTGTAATGTACCGGAATGTGCCCATCACATCAGGATGCAGTTACACTATGACACAGAAACAGGGCGAAACAGAAGCGGCAGATTATCTTGCCTCATCAGATGGAGAAGTGGTTACTCCGAAGAAGGGAAAACTGCCGGAAGAAACAAAGATCATTCATAATACTTATGAAGATATAGAGAAACCTGCCAAACCGAAACCAGTTTCCAAACCGGTGCTGAATATGAAAGAGATTCCACTGAAAGTAAAACAGTCTACAGCAGCAGTGAAAGTCAGTGGTATTGCGTCAGGTGATTCTATAAAATCCTGGAAGAGCAGCAATACAAAAGTTTCCATAGTCAACTCCAAAGGCAAGATCACAGCACGTAAAAAAGGAACAGCTACTCTTACAGTTACTCTGAAAAGTGGCAAAAAAGCAACTGCAAAGATTAAAGTCCAGACAGGTGTTGTAAAAACAACAAAAATCCAGGTTTCAAAGAAAACCATTACCCTCAAAAGAGGCAAAAAAGCCAGATTATCTGTAACCAGACAGCCTCTGACTTCCCAGCAGAAGATCATTTATCAGAGTGCCAACAAAAAAGTTGCCCAGGTAAATACAAAAGGCGTGATCACAGCCCGCAAAAAAGGCAAAACAACCATTACAGTAAAATCCGGAAGCAAAAAAGTAAAAGTAACAGTAGTCGTAAAATAAATAGCAAAGTTAATTCCATGGAAGGAACAGAATATATGAAATTTTTTCATTTGTCAGACTTGCATATCGGTCTGAAACTGATGAACCGGGATCTGAGAGAAGATCAGGAATATATACTGAAAGAAATCACAGAGTACGCAGAAGAAGAAAAGCCAGATGCAGTGGTGATCGCAGGGGATATTTATGACAAAGCTGTCCCTTCTGCTGAGGCGGTGGAGGTTTTGGACCATTTTATCAAAGAACTTACAGAAGCAGTGCCGGAGGCCGTGATCATGATGATCAGCGGCAACCACGACAGTGCTCCCAGGGTAAACTGTTTCCGTTCTGTATTGTCCAAACAGAACCTCTATATGGTAGGACAGCCTCCACGCAAAGAAGATGAATATATAGAAAAAGTTACTTTGCAGGATAAATATGGAAATGTGAATTTTTGTCTTCTGCCCTTTGTGAAACCTTCCATGGTGAAGAACATAGTTGGTACAGATGAGAATGGAAACAATCTGTCTTACAATGAAACTGTCCGTAAACTACTACAAAGAGAAAACATAAATACAGAGGAAAGAAATGTACTGGTAAGCCATCAATTCTATCTTCCCACAGGCAAAAAAGCAGAGGAAATAGAGCGAATGGAATCGGAAATACGGACAGTAGGAAACATAGATGAAGTGTCGGCAGAGGTGCTGGAAATCTTTGATTATGCAGCACTTGGACATATTCATAAACCAATGAAAGTGGGAAGTGAGACTCTGCGGTACTGCGGAACACCACTGGCATGTTCTGTCAGTGAAGCAGGTCAGGAAAAAGGGATCATTGTAGTAGAAATGGGAGAGAAGGGAAGCACAGAAGCCAGGGTGCTTCCTCTTATTCCTCTTCATCAGGTAAGGGTAATAAAAGGGACACTGGAAGAGATCCTGAAAGAAGCCTGTGGAGATTATGTAACAGTGATCCTCACAGATAAAGCAGACCTGGATGTGATCGACATGCAGGAAAGAATCCGGCTGGCATTCCCCAATCTTCTGGAGATTCGGAGAGAAAATCAGCGAAAAGCAGATTACACCAGAACCCTGAAGTCAGAGACATTAATGAATCCCTATGAGCTTTGCTGTTCCTTCCTAAAAGAACTGGATGAACAGGAAAAAGAGATTCTGAAGGATGTTCTTCATACAGTGCAGGGGGTGAAGTAGGATGAAACCATTAAAATTAAAAATGCAGGCCTTCGGCTCCTATGGAAAAGAAACGTTGATCGACTTTGAAAAAGTAAATCAGAATCTTTTTCTGATCACCGGAGACACCGGAGCAGGCAAAACTACAATCTTTGATGCCATTGTTTTTGCACTGTACGGAGAAGCCAGTTCATCTTCAAACAAAAAAGAAGGAGTGGTGCTTCAGAGTCAGTATATGGAATATGAATGTGAACCATTTGTGGAACTGACCTTCACAGACAATGGAGAAATCTATACAGTCCGGCGCGTTCCGAGACATTTAAAGACCATTACAAGAGGAACCAGTAAAGGAAGACAAAGAGAGACAACAGGTTCTGTAAGTCTGATCATGCCGGACGGAACAGAATATCCTTCCAAAGAAACAGACCGTAAATTACAGGAGATCACAGGACTTACCAAGGGTCAGTTCATGCAGGTGGCAATGATCGCCCAGGGTGAATTTATGGACCTTCTTCGGGCGAAATCTGATGACAAAAAAGTCATCTTCCGAAAGCTGTTTAATACAGAAATGTATCAAAAAATTGTAGAAGAACTGGGACAACGTAAAAAAGCCAAAGAAAAAGATATTGCCATTATTAAAACAGAATGCCGTACGGAAGCTGCCAGAGTCAGAATCCTTCCGGAGTATGAACATGCACAAAACTTTCAGGCACAGAAAGATCTTCTTATGGATGGGCAGACAGCAGAGATTGGAGAGTTTTTGGAAGAACTGAGAGAGTTTTGCAGTTGGCTGAAAGCAAAAACCCGGCAGGCAGAAAAAGACTATCAGGAAGCTGGAGAGATACGAGATAAACGAAAAGAAATATTGACAAAAACAGAAAGTTGTGCGGTAAGTTTCAGAGATGCGGAGAAAAATTTTCAGAGTCTGAAAGCAGAGTTGGAACAGATAAAAAAAGAACTTCCAGGTTTTCAGGCAGCATCCGAAGAAGCCGCTGTAAAAGAGAAAGAATCCAGAAAACTGCTGGATCAGCAGCTGGAAAACTTCAGCAGTATTCAACAGAAAGTACAGAAAGCACTGGAAATTTTTGAAAGGCTGAAAGAACTACAGAAAGCAGTAAATAATGGAAAAACAGCCAGCAAAAATGCTGAAGCAAAACGAAAAAAAGCAGAAGAACAGTTACAGGTTTTTGAACAGCAGGAGAAAGGCTGGAGACAGAGAAGAGAAGAACTGTCAGACACCGAATCCAGGATTCAGAACTGGAAAACAGAAGCCGGAAATGCAAAAGCAGCAGGAGAACAGGCAGGTGAATTACAGAGTCAGAAAGACCAGCTGGAAGAATTGACAAAACAGGGAAGTGAAGCAAAAAAAGTTTATATAAATGCACAGGAGAAGTACCAGAAAGAAAGAGAAAAATATGAGCATCTCCGACAGGAATTCCTCAATGCACAGGCAGGAATCCTGGCAAGAGATCTGAAACCGGGAATTCCCTGTCCTGTATGTGGATCATTGGAACATCCTCATCCCAATATCAACAGTAAGGATGGGGGACATGTGGATATCTCTCAGGAATTACTGGAAAAATTAAGTGCCCATGTGGATAAACTCAGTGAAAATCAGCAAAAGGCAGCAGAGAAAGCAAAATCTGTTCAGACGGAATTTTCGGTGAAAGAGGAAACATGGAGAAAATCATTTCATAAATTATGTCTTTTTGTAGCAGAAATATATCCGGAAGCAGTGAACTGCCAGAGTCTGGATGAAATAAAAATCCCCCTGAAAAAATGGGAAAAAAACCTTCTGGAAGAAAGAGAAAAAATCCAGAAAGATTATACAGAATTAAAGAAAATCCAGAAGGATTTGAAAGAGGCTGAAAGCAAAAAAGAACTGTTGAAAAAGCAGTTGGAGTCATGCAGAGAAGAAGAAACAGCGACTGTAAAAAATCTTACCACTGCAGAAACTGCCCTTCGGAATTTCAGGGAGTCTTCTGAATACGCAACAGAAAAGGAAGCAACAGATACTTTACAAAAAGCGAAAGAACATAAAAAACAGCAGGAGGTTTTGTACCAAAAAGATTCAGATACAGCAGTTAAAACAAGAACAGCCCGGGAGCAGGCAGAAATTCTGGAAGAACGATATGAGAAAGAACTCCCGGAAAAAGAGCAGCTGTGGAAGAAACGGAAAGAAGAGTATGAAACTTTACTGGATCAGGTTTCCGGTTCTTATAACAGAGAGGAAATCCGCGAACAGCAGAGAGAGGCAGTAGTAAATGCTGAACAGAAGCTGAAAGAAGCAGAGGAGGTTCGTGATCGATACCGAAATGCACTAAGAGATGATCAGGAAGTTTATGATTCTTTAAGTACAAAAATGGAAAATAGACAGAAGATAATTGAAGAACATACAAGACTAAATACCTTATATAATCTTACAGCAGGAAACGTCAGTGGTGCCCGGATGGATCTGGAAACCTATGTGCAGCGCTACTATCTGGAACGAGTACTCTATGCCGCCAATCGAAGATTCCAGGAAATGTCAGCAGGGCAGTTTGAACTTCGGATGTATGATTTGGAGAAAGCAGGAGAAGGACGAAACAAGGGCCTTGATCTGATGGTCTACTCCACAGTAACAGGGAAAGAAAGAGAAGTAAGGACCCTCTCAGGAGGAGAGTCCTTTATGGCAGCTTTATCTCTGGCTCTGGGGATGGCAGACCAGATCCAGGAAAGTTCTGCAGCTGTAAATCTGGATATGATGTTCATTGATGAAGGCTTCGGTTCTCTGGATGAACACTCCCGTAACCAGGCAGTGCGAGTCCTTCTGGAAATGGCAGAAGGCTCCAGACTGATCGGCATTATTTCCCATGTGACAGAATTGAAACAGGAAATAGAAGATCAGCTTCTGGTTACAAAAAATGAAGAAGGAAGCCATGTAAAATGGCAGATAAGCTGAGGAAAAATGAGTAACGAAGTATTAGAGAAACTTGCACAGCTTCTGGAACAAGATCAGTTTGAACTGATTTTTACAGAGCAGGATATCAGACTGGTGTATCTGATGAATGATGCAGTAGAAAGCTTCCTTGTGTTCCAGAATGTCCGAATGACAGGGGAATACAAAGACGATTATGAGGGGGAGTTGGAAGCAACACTGGAAAAACAGGGGCAAAAATTTGTACTGATCGTTCATCAGGGAGATACAGTAGTTACCTTGTTTTTTGAAAATCTGATCCAGGAAAACCATTTCTATGAATATGGAACCATTGCACATTTCTGGGTGAAAAAATATGAATACTTGAGACAGCTGGAATATCGTCTTGCTATTCTCCGGGACAAATATGACTATCTGGGAGAAAAATCCTGTAACGAAAAAGAAAAACAACTGGCTCAGCTGGTGGATTTTCCACCATTAAATTACTGTTGTTATCCGGCAGTGCCGGCGAAATATATTGTTCCAAGAGAGAATCCGTGGGAACCATCAGAAGATGCACTGATGGTGATGGAAGAACTGGCCGAAAGAGCTGGTGACAGATTCCTGAAAATAGTTCTGAAATTATACAGGAAATACCCAATACCTTTTCTGGCAAAAAGAATCGGAAATATGCTTCACAGGAACCGCCACAGCAAGGTTGTAGATCTGATAGACAGAGAGATTCAGGAGGCTTCAAAAAAATATCCCTGCCGGTATTTTGGCAGGGATATAGAGCTCAAAGTGCACCAGACTATGAATGCTGTCAAAGAACGTCAAAATCAATTAAAAGAAAAAGGACAACAGTCGGTTATCTTAAGAGAAGAACCATTTACAACTGCACAGGATTCCATAGCCTATAAGATCTATCTTATGATCTGGAAACAGGGAATCCTGAACAGAAAGGTTGTTATTGAAGAGTATCCTGTTTCATTATAAGCAGTTCCCTTCTGGTGAAATAGATGGTCAGTACCAATGCTGCAGCATCCGCAATAGGACCGGCGTACATAACTCCGTCGATTCCCATAAAAATCGGGAAAATGATCACCAGAGGCAGCAAAAAGATCACCTGTCTGGTAAGGGATACAATGATACCCAGAACTGCTTTGCCCATAGAGGTAAAGAAGCTGGAAGACATTGGCTGGATACCATTAACAAAAGTAAGCAGCATAAAAATTTTCAGATATCGTTCTGCAAACTGGAAATAAAGGTCGCTTCCGCTTCCGAAAACTCCTACGATCTGGTGAGGGAAAAGCTGGAAACAAAGGAAGAAAATTACAGCAACCGTAGTACAGATGGTTGCAGAATACTTATAAGTCTGCCGGACTCTGTTGAATTTTTTCGCCCCGTAATTGAATCCCCAGATAGGCTGGGAACCCTGAGATACACCAATGCAGATGGACATAAATACCATATTGACCTTGGAGATGATACCTACACAGGCAATAGGAATGTCGCTTCCATAAACAGAGGCGGCTCCATAATGACGGAGTACATTGTTCATAACAATCTGTACTGCAGTAATGGCAAGCTGATTGATACAGGATGCAAGTCCCAGAGAACAGATCGCTTTCAGCAATGTAAGCTGTGGGCGAAACATATAAGGTTTCAGTTCCATTTTGCGGAATTTTGAAAAATAAATGATAACCAGTAAAGCGGATACCATCTGGCCTGTGACAGTAGCCCATGCGCCACCTTTGATTCCCCACTTAAATCCAAAAATAAAAAGCGGGTCAAGAATGGTATTGATAATGGCTCCTGTAAGAGTACAGACCATAGAATAGGTAGGGCTTCGATCTGCCCGGATTATGTGATTGCCGCCAACGGACAGTACAAAGAAGGGAAGACCGATGGCAATGATTCCCACATAATCGGTGGCATATGGCATTACATCCGGTGTTCCTCCAAAAAGGAGAAGCAGTGGATGAAGAAAAATAAGTGATATTGCTGCAATGGTTATACCTGAAATAACCAGAACAGACAGTCCTGTGCCGGCGATCTCGCTGGCTTTTTTTTCATTACCGGCACCCATTTCCAGGTTATAATTGGAAGCACTGCCAATACCCAGAAGCAAAGCGGCAGCAGTGGAAACAGTAGTAACTGGAAAGGCAATATTGGTAGCTGCATTTCCAAGCATTCCTACGCCCTGACCGATAAAAATCTGGTCTACGATGTTGTAGAGGGCGTTTACCAGCATACTGATAATGGCTGGTATGGCAAACTTGGCGATCAGTCCTCCTATAGGTGCAGAACCAAGAGGATTAACGGCATGTGATGTGTTGTTTGTTGATTTCAAATGGAATTCCTCTTTCTGTAGTATAGTGGTGGAATAAGTATAACACTATTTTGGACAGATGTCCTGTAGGAAAATATTCAAATTTTATGCAAACAGAAAAAAATATAGACAAAACACCTGTGAAAATTTTGTGAAAAATTACAGGATTTTACTATGAAATTGCGTTGACAAATCAGGAACGAGAGGATTAAAATGGGAAAGTAGAGAATGATATATAAAATTTTATGATATTGCAGGTAATTAAAGGTATAGATGTGGCATAGTCACATCTGGAACATCCGGTGAGATTCCGGGACGGTTTTATCCCCGCTGTAATAGGTACGAAAACTGCAGAGCATAAATGCTCAGCCACTGGGTAGCACAGATTATCCGGGAAGGGCAGTGAGTAGGTCAGATCCTGAGTCAGAATACAAATATCTTAGAGCGTTTCAAAGATTCCAAAGGCATAAATTGGAGGTCTATTTTTTATACCCTTTTTTTAAAAAGGTACTCGAAAAGAACATTATGGAGGCTTACATCAGCTCTGTAATAAATAAAAATCCTAAAGGAGGATGAGTAGAATGAAGAAGAAATTAGTGGGTATCCTTATGGGCGTTGCAATGACAGCAACGACAATCGCTGCTCCAACAGCAATCTTTGCAGATGACATTGACATCGAAGATATTGCTGTAGAAACCGAGGCAGACGACGTAGCTGATGTGGAAGTCGAAGATGAAGCGGAACCTGCAGAAGAGGTAGCGGCAGAAGATGATTTTTCTGCAGAAGCCGATGATGCAGAAGGTCTCTTTACAGACGCAGAGGCAGCTGACATTGAAGCTCAGAATGCAAAGACCGTTACAAGCGTAGATGTAATTGCATCTGTGGAGGATGCCGAAAACAATTTTACACATGGACCTGGACATATAACTGTATCTAGCGACATGGCTGAAAATGCTGGATATACGGATAATGTGACGACAGGTGTTTCTACGTTGGATGTCTTAGTTGCATTACATGGAAATACAGTCAAGGATAATCTGAAGTTATGGTATCAGGAAGATGGTGGCGCTTGGATTGACAAGATGTTCGGAACAGAGACAACAGCTGTAAGTTTTGCTGTTAATGGACTTGCACCAGATACAGGCGAAATATATAAAGATGCTAATGGAAATCCTACAAATGATTATGTAGGAAAAATGGTAAATGAAGCAAAAGTAGAAGATGGTGATGTAGTAGATTTCTTCTTCTATCAGGATACACAGAGTTACAGTGATATGTATGCTTACTTTGCAGATGATAATGGCAACTTTTTAAAATCATTGACTGTTACTCCTGGGGAAACATATACATTAAATGTAAAAGCATATGCATATAAAATGTATAGCCTGTCAATACCGAGTTGGAGAAATCTTTTTGTTGAAAATGCTCCTAGTGACTATACAGTAGTATGGGTATCTAACGATCTGGATAATCCATTATTTATAGAAGATGGCAAAGTAACATTTACAGTACCTGCTGATGCTAGCGGAACATATTCTCTTCTTGGGGAAATTACAGGTGCTCCTGCTTATAGATATGTAAATCCTCATCTTGAAATAAAAGTTGGATAATTGTAAATTGTACGTGAGGGGGCTTGCTATGGATTAATATCCATAGCAAGCTTCCACATATAGACTTTGACATCATAATTAAAAAAAACAATATGTGTAGGAAAATATTATGAAATATAAAAAAATATTGAGCTTAGGATTAGCGGTATTGTTGGGGACAACAATGCCTAGTGCTATTTATGCAAGTGAAGATATCAGTATAGAAATAGAAACTGATGACTATGAGGAAAATATTATTGCGGATGCGGAACTTGACGGTTGCGAGAAAAGTGGAGAAATTGAACAGCAAGAATCAGTAAATGAAGATGCCGAAATTGCTTTAGAGGTAAATGACGATACAAGCGAAATAAATAGCGTAGGTGATGGTGACACAGCTATTGATTTTAGTTCAGAAGAGGTGGCAACTGAGGACGTTGGGGATGAAGTGGTTATTCCAGAAATTAAAACCTGCAATAATACTAGTCGGGTGACATCTGGAACGTCTAAAACAGAAATAACCAGAGGAACTGATGCTACACTTAATTTGAGTGTTACCTGTATGGCTTATGTAGATGGAAAGAGAATTGATATTCGCGCATATGATAATCTTGCAATTTATGCGGATATTTATATTGACGATGTAAAAGTGAATGACACTTCTATAGAGTTGGAAAAGAAGACATTAGTAACAGCTTCAAAAACATATACATTGACGGATGCAGTTATGCAGATGTATCCAGAGGGGAAAGAAGTTACTGTAAAAGTATATTCTAGTCTGGAAACTCCGGCAAATGCAAAATTAGATAAAGTATTTAAGCTGATAACACCAGCGGTAGCAAATCCTACTGTAGAAGAAATAACTCCATGGGGAGATGCATTCGAGTTTGAAAGAGGCGAAGCGTGTAGCGGAACTATTGCTGTAAAATTATCGGACCGTCCAGTAGAAGGCAAAGATCCTTATTGTGCTGCTTATATCAATGGGGAAAGAAAAACAGAACCTGTGGCATTACAAAGAAATACTAATGTAGATCCTGACAATGGTTATAGTGGGGATATATCTATCGCACCAGAGTTGACTGAATATTTGTCGGAGGGTACCAAAATCCAGATCAAGGTTGGTTTTGGCTCTGAAATGGAAGATGTTTCTGATGAAAAAGTACTGGAAATCGAGGCGACAGGCAAGCCTTTTATTCAGGGAGCAAAGGTTGATGAAGTTTCTGTTTATAAAGATGCTTCACATGAAAAGGGGTTATATTGGGTACGTGCCGGAAGAACCTACACTGCTTATATCACCGGAAAATTCAGGGATGTAGTTGAGAAAGATCCTTTGGATGTGTATGCAGGAGTTTATGTAAGCGGGAAGCTGGTTGGCGAGCTTCAGAAGATGTCAGTAGAAGCCGACAACAGTGCTTATAACGGAACCATAACCTTTACCCTGCCGGATGATACTCCATCCAATCCACTGGTGGGCAATGCAGTGCGTGTAAAAGTCGGCATTGGCAGTGAAATGGACAATGGGCTGAGTGAAGCAATCCGTTCAGGTTCCAAACTTGATCCGAGTGAAATTAAAGTAACTGATCTGAAAGTCTTGGATGGTTTTCAGGAAGAAGAAGTAAAACATATTGACCGTCAGAATCCTAAAAATTTTAGTGTGTTTATGAAACTGGAAGGACTTCCGGATGATCTTATTGGAACGCATCATGAGGAATGGCTTGGAAATCAGATGATTGACAGTGGTTTGGGCTCCCCGTCAGGAATGCTTGTGGGTATAGGAAAAGATAAAGCAAAGTTACTTAAAGATTATGAGGGAACTTCGCTTACTTTAAAAATCATCAGTAATATAGACGAAGAGGCTATCTTTACTTATGAGATGCCAATCGTTGGTCTGACCACTAAAGAGGAAGAAACTGCAAATACAGTTGCTGATCAGTTGAAGAATCTCCCTGCAGTGGACAAGATCGCACTGGAAGATAAAGAGAGTGTAAAAGCAGCTCGTGATGCTTATGATGCACTGAATGAAGATCAGAAGAAACTGGTTCCGGAAGAACAGGTAAAAGCACTTACAGATGCTGAGACAAAGATTGCAGAACTTCAGAAAGCAGCTGACAAGAAAGCAGCTGATGAGGAAGCTGCCAAAGCAGTAACCGATCAGATCGCTGCCATTCCTGCTGTGAAAGCTCTGAAACTGACAGATGCTTCCAAAGTAAAAGCAGCTCGTGATGCTTACAATAAGCTGAGTGCAGATCAGAAGAAGCTGGTTACGGCTGCACAGCTGAAAGTGCTTACTGATGCAGAGGCAAGGATTACACAGCTTCAGAAGGCAGCACAGGTGAAACCGAAGATCACCCTGAACGTAACTTCCCTTCCAATTCAGGCGAAGAAGTCTACCACAGGTGTCCGTATCAAGACAACTGCAATCAAGGGCGATAAGATCAAATCTGCAAAGAGCAGTAATAAAAAAGTGGTACAGGTTACTGTTAAAAACGGAAAACTTACCATTAAAGGTCTGAAAGCAGGGAAAGCTACTGTAACAGTGATTTCCACAAAGGGTGCAAAGGCAACTGTTAAGATTACGGTCCAGAAACAGAAAGTTGCAACTAAGAAGCTGAAAGCGACAGTTTCCACAAAACAGATACTGAAAAAAGGCAAAAAAGTTACACTGAAAGTTGCAAAGACACCATTTACCGCACAGGATACTGTGAAATGGACTTCTTCCAATAAGAAGATTGCCACAGTTACCTCCAAAGGTGTGGTAAAAGGCTTGAAGAAAGGCACAGCTACCATTACTGCAAAAGCAGGTAAGAAAGTTGTGAAATTTAAAGTTACGGTGAAATAATGAAAAACAGATTAAAGAGACTTACAGGTATTATTGGGGCACTGCTGATCGCAGTGTCCCCCTGTGGTTCACAGACTATGGCGTATGCCAGTGAACCGGCAGAGACAGAGGCTGCCTTTTATGATGATGGGGCAGAATTTGAGATCCAGGAAGATACTGCTGAGCAGGTACAGGATCAGGAAGACCTGGATCTTATAGAAGAGGAAGATGATCCGGATACAGCAGATATTCAGATCGAAGAGGACACAGAGGATGCAGACAGTGAAGGTTCGGAGCTGACATCAGAAGAGGCACTTTTCTCAGATTCCCCGGTGGAAGAAGAACTTTTTACGGACGCAGTTGGGGAAGAAGCAGACTCTTATCTTGGAGTCCGTACACAGCCGATCATTTATGATGATTTTGCAGAAGATCTCTGGCTGCAGTTCCAGCAGAGGGAATTGCAGGTAGGCGAATCTACTGATATTTATCCATGGCGTGTATGGCAGGCTGTCCATGATGTTGTACAGAACGATGTGGAACGTCCGGAATTTAACTTTAAGGTTATCAAGGGACAGGATGTAATTTCTCTTGACACCACAAAATCAAAAGAAAAAGCAGTGGCAACTGCACTGAAACCGGGAACCGCAGTGATCCAGGTAGACTATGATGCCTTCACCCATACAGAAGGGGACTATTTCCCTGCCTGTAGTGTGGTAAATACCGGTTATGCGGTGATTACCGTAGGTGAGACAGGAACTGCTTCTATCACATGCAGTGACAACCTGGAAAACTGGCGTCATTATGACACCATTTACTATCTGGAGGGACAGGATACCGTTCCATTTACCTTCACTGCGACAGCTGCAGGAGCTGCAAACCTGAAAGTGACCTGCAATGGTTTGGAAATAAAACCGAACAGTGATGGCAGTTATACAGCAGCGTTGGAGAACCGCAGCAACATTATTGGTGTTGTGGCTACAGATGCTGCAGGAAATACCCGTTCCCTGTATCGTGTGGTAGATGCCCGAGTAATGCGTGTCAATGTAAAAAATACAAAAGACGATTCTGCAGAGATCCACGTAGGGGATACCGCAGAGGTTAGCTTTACAGGAATCACCATGCCGGTCTATAAGCTGGCTACCATTTATAATCCATGTTTTGGACCGGATGCCTATGGCGGTGTTGGCGAATATGGATACCCGACTTATGTGGCTTACAGCAATTCTGTCCTGGGAGCATTTCGGGGAAGCTGCCATCAATGGGATCTTGCAACAAAGAACTCTTTTAAGGTCACATTTACACAGGCAGGAAGATACCGGTTCGACAGTGACGGAATCCACAGTGACTGGTGGGGACACCGGCTGTACTGGGATACCAAAGTTCAGGGAAAGTCAGATCCATTTTTCTATGCACCGACCATTCAAGGTGTGTTCTCCACCCTTCCTTCTTTCTATATAACCGTAGATTCCGGTGATGAGATCCTGGATCCGGTTATTGCTAAACTGGAAGCTATACCGGATGCAGACAGACTGACTCTGGCGGATGAAGCCGCTGTAAAGGAAGCAAGGGAAGCCTACAATGCACTGAATGACATCCAGAAGGCACTGGTAAACAGTGATGACCTGGCACGTCTGACTGATGCAGAAGCAAGGCTGGCACAGCTTCATACAGATGCAGAGAAAGCAGCTGAAGTAGAAAAGATTCTTGGAAACCTGAAAGGGGCTTCTTCCCTGACACTGGCTGATGAAGCGTCAGTAAAAGCAGCCCGGAAAGCCTATGACGGTCTGAGTGCAGACCAGAAAAAGCTGATCCCGGCTGAGAAGCTGAAAGCACTTACCGCTGCGGAAGCAAAGATCGAACAGCTTAAGAAAGTGACACCGACACCGACGAAGAAACCGGAGCCGAAACCTTCGATCCGGCTGAATTATACCAGTATCCCTCTGCAGGTGAAACAGTCTACTACAGCTGTAAAGATCAGTAAATCTGCAATAAAGGGAGATAAGATCAGATCTGCGAAGAGCAGCAATTCTAAAGTGGCAAAGGTATCTGTCAAAAATGGAAAACTTACCATTAAAGGAATGAAGGCAGGTAAGGCTACGGTTACAGTGACTTCTGCAAAGGGTGCAAAAGCCACAGTGAAGGTTACTGTCCAGAAAAAGAAAGTGGCACTGAAAAAGCTGCAGGCACTTACCAGCCGCAAGGTGACTGTAAAGAAAGGCAAGAAGACTACACTGAAAGTGGCAAACAGCCCGATCACAGCCAAAGCGTCTGTGAAATGGAAAACTTCTAATAAGAAAGTAGCTTCCGTTACTTCCAAAGGCGTAGTAAAAGGTCTGAAAAAAGGAAGTGCTACCATTACCGCTTATTCCGGCAAGGTAAAAATGACATTCAAGGTAACAGTAAAATAAATTCAAAAAGAAAGTTCCTGTGTGAGGTTCCGGCAAGGGCACATATGGGAACTTTTTTAAGGAGGGAAGAAGTTGAAGAAAAGAAGCCTTTTGTATAGGTTCCGAAAGTGTTGCATTCTGTTCTGTGCAGTCCTTATAGGTGTTTTGTGCTTTTCCGGGAATGCCTGGGCTATGACCGGATTTTCCGGACAGAAAAGTGCATACAATGAATCCAGTCAGGGAGAAGTAACTGTAACAGTAACGGTTTCCAATGACGGTATCCCTATTGAGGGGGCTGATGGCACTGCTTTGTCCCATCTGAAGGTGACAGTGCCTTATTTTGACCTGGGGTTGTACGGACTTAAAGAGTATTACCGTTATCCTACAAACAGTGTCTGTGATTACCTGGAAGAGCAGGGAGTGGTAAAGCGTCCCACAGTGCTCCATCTGTACATCTATCTGATGGAACGGTATTATCTGGGCTATTCTCCAGAAAAATGTGGTACGGGTGCAGGAAAAGAAGCCATCCTTAATCAGGAACAGTTCGACGCTGTTTCTTATATGACAGGGGGACAGGCATACCTTACTTACAATGCAGGCACTGGAAAAGGCAACCGCCTCCTGAAACCAACCGGCAGTGCCACACATCTTTACATGCAGAATTTCTGGGGACATGATGAAAACCTGATGTATTATGTAAATCATGAATATCCCCTGATGTGGAGTGGTTTTGGCTCCACCGCAGATTATATCCTTCTGGAAGATGGGGATGTTGTTGATGTAGGGATGTTTACAGACCGGAGCTTCTGGACAAGGGGAGCATTCACTTCCTTCAGCCAGGACGATTACAACCTGTCAAAAGGAAACACTTTAAAGACGAAAGTATATTCCCAGAAAACCGTTATGGCTTCTGATAACAGTGTGCCGGACCCTGTAGCCATCCAAAACATGGATGTAGTCCTTTATGACGGAAACTGGAACAGAGTTGAGAAGCTGGACTATGATTCCGATGGTTATGTTTCCTGTACGTTTGATAAGGCAGGAACTTATTACCTTCTTGCTACAGAAAAAAATAATGCAGGAAAAGACGGGGCAGCTTTTTCACCGGCAACTGCGATGATCACTGTCAGTGAGAGTAGTACACCGGTAGCAGTAAGCTCTATTGAAATTTCGGCAGAAAGCAATAAAACAGAGTTAAATGTAGGTGAGAGTATCCAGCTGAAAGCAGAGGTTCTTCCAGTTTCAGCAGCACAGAAGTCCATCCGCTGGAGAGTGGACGGTTCCGCAGCTTATATGGACTATCAGGGAAGACTCCATGCCAATGAGTATATTTCAAAAGATGAGCTTGTGACAGTGACTGGATTTTCAAGGGAGAACCGTTTTGTCCAGGATTCCATACAGTTCCTGATCAAGGCAGACCGGGAGGCTGTAGCGAAGGTGAAACAGGTGGAAGATCTTATTGATGCCATCGGTTCTTCGGACAAAGATGTGGTCTATACGGAAGAATGCCACAAGAAGATTCTGGCAGCAAGAAAGGCTTACGATGCCCTTGAAAAAGGTTCTGTGGCATACCGGAATGTTGATGCCCAGAAGGTAGACTATCTGGAATATGCAGAAGAGCGTTACAGTGAACTGGAGAAAAAGGCACCGAAGCCGACTGCCACACCAACACCGAAGCCAACCGCTACGCCAACACCTGCGGCAGGAGTGAAACAGTCAGCTGTCTCCGCATCTGCCATCAAGATTTCCTGGAAGCGGGAAGCTTCTGTATCCGGATACCGGATCTCCATTCAGGGAGGCAAGTTTAAGAAGAATACAAAGGTCGCTGATGTGAGCAGTAAGACCACTTCCTATACCATCAAGAAAGTCGGCAAACAGAAGCTGACAGCAGGAACTGCTTATAAGATCACAGTTACTTCTTTATATAAGGAGGGGAAAAAGACAGTGACCGGACGCCAGCAGGTTCTGAAAAATGCGTATACCCTGCCATTTACACCAAAGGCTACTTCCGTAAAGAAAGGAAAAACAAGATGCCTGAAAGTATACTGGAAGAAAGTTTCCGGTGTCAGGGGATATGAAGTCCAGATGAGCACCAGTAAAAAATCCGGTTACAAGACTATGAAGGTGGTCAATGCAAAGACTTCTGCATATACGGTATCAAAACTTAAGAAGAACAAAGGATACTATTTCCGCATCCGGTCCTTTAAAGTGATCGGCGGAAAGAAGGTCTACAGTTCCTGGTCCAATATTGTGGCAGGGAAGAGCAGGTAACAGGGGATTTCTGTGGAAAAAATTTTTGATTGAGAATATTGGTGCTTTTGTGTATAATAGAAAATCAGGACTATACAGATTAAAAGAACGAAGGTAGACACTATGAAATTTTATCAGTTAAAAATAGCAAGAAAAGGAACGAAACCTCCTGTATGGAGGCGATGTCTGGTGCCGGCGGACATTACTTTTGACAGACTGGCAGATATTCTGGAGAATATTCTTCAGTATGAGACTTCTGATCTGTATGAATTTGAATTTTTCCAGAAAAAAGTTCAGGTAAGAAAATCTGCAGCAGAAGAGAAATCCAGATTTGAAGTGATTACTGCAGAAACAGAGATCAACAGCTGGATGGAAAGCGAAAAGTGGTTTACTTTTCGTGTAAATGATCCGGACAGAGAACTGCCCCAGTACAGAGCAGACATTGAAGAGGTGATTGCCAATACAGAAATCGGCAAAGCTGAAAATAAGTTCCCTCTGCTGTGGCCCATGATCATTAAGAGCAGCGAACCGGATGACGACGAATTCTGGTCAGATCCAAAAGAAGTAAATACCAGACTTGGTCAGAAGTTTATGATGAGCGTAGAAACAGCTGCCAATGCTCTTGGTGTGACCAGAGATCCTAAGGTAAAGGATTACCTGGCTGCTTTTTCCAGAGAGGAACTGGATAACCAGGCAAAAGAACTGGAAATATCCGGAGAAGGTCTGACGGCAGAAGAACTGGCAGAAAAGATTGCAGAAAAGATTCTTACACCGGAAGTTATGGAAGAGAAACTTCTTCTTGTGGACGATCACCAGATAGAAGTTTTTGAAGAAGCAATGAGTAAGAAGTGTTTTGTTCCCACAGAAACAGAGTGGACAGCTCTGGACTGGGCAGGAGCAGCAGGATATTTTGTTGCATACAGCGATGACAAGGGAGAGGTCCCCAGAGAAGTAGTGGATGTATATGCAAAGGTTAATACACCGGAATTCCAGGATCGTCGCAGAAAGATCGGATGGATGCTGGATTGTGAATCTTTCCTTGGATTTGTTTATGCGGTGGCACCGGTGAAACTTATGCATCAGATCTACAGCAGCCGTCAGGGATTTGAAGTAGATATGGATGAATTCCTTGAGATTTTTAACAGCATTGATGAGGAAGTAAATATCTGTATCATCAGAGATGACAAGATGCTTTACAAAGCAGTTCTGGAAAATAATCTTTACAGAGAAATTGAACGTGTACAGTATGGCAATGAATTCTATATTCCTTCACCAGAAGAAGTACAGGATTATGTGACAAATGGTTATCCTTCCAGAGAACCGGCTTATCATGCTGTTTTCCAGTTTATGACTGAGGAAATGCATAATACAAAAGAACGGGCAGATTATCTCCTTTACATTATTTATAAGGAATTTTCCATGAATGGGATGCTGTCCGATATTATGGATATTTTCAAAAAAGAAAATGTAGTGTTTGAGTCAGATGATCAGATGAAGAAGTTCACTTCCCTTCTGGTAGATGCCAACAATAATACCAGAATGCTGGATTTCAGAGGTCACACACCAAAGGAAAAAGGTCATGTGGCAGTTCCGATGCAGCCGAAGAACACCCCTGTAACCGCACCAAAGAAGATTTACCCGAATGATCCATGTCCATGCGGCAGTGGTAAGAAATACAAGAAGTGCTGTGGAAGAAATAAATAAGCTACAGAACAACAGCGGCAGGGAAACCTACCGCTGTAATATTCTCCAGAGAGTGGATCTGCTGATGCCAAGTCTCTCAGAAGTTTTGGTTTTGTTCATGCCCTCCTGTTCCAGGACAATACGTGTAATATCATGATTGATCTCGTCCAGACTCTGGTTCAGATTCAGTATTTCATATCCGGGTTTTAGTTCATAAGAATGGTGAGGATTCTCCTGTTTCAGAGCCTGACGGACATCTTCTGTTTTGATGTAATAATCATCTGTAGAAACAATCAGCTGACGGATGATCCTTTTGAACTGCGACAGATTCTGACTCCAATTAAACTGCTGCATCAGTTCCATGGACTCTGGTTCCAGTCCGACTACCTGTTTGCCAAATTCAATATTCGCCTGGCTGATATAAAGGGTGGCAATATTAGGCATATCCTGTATACGTTCTCGCAAAGGTGGAATACGGAGAACCAGACAGGAAAGATCATTCATAAAACTCTGGCAGACAGGGTCTTTCTCATTTCTGTTATTATCAACCGTAAAAGAAAAAATAAATCGGTTGCGTCTGCAAAAATCCCCTTGATTCATACAACTTAAAAATTTCTGCGCCAGTGTTGGCTCCAGAGCCTGCAGATTCTGGATAAAAATCGTAGTGTTAACATTATTGAAAGGAGAATTTACGTTATCAATCAGATAATTCCATTTTTTCTGATTGGTATTGGCACAGTCTATGATCACATAAGGACTTTTGCGGTATTCACTGTGGGAATAAAGAAAAGCAGCAGCTTTTGTTTTTCCTGTGCCAATCTCGCCCAGAATCATAACAGGCGCCAGAGTACCGGCAAATTGCTCCATAGTATTACGCATGTTACCAATCAGGTTGGCACTTCCGTAATAACCGGAGTTTTCAGAGTTGGTCTGGCTGTTGGTGTCATAATGAGATACACCGATGTCATCCACAAGGACAGGTGCATTCTGCATAAGAAGATAAATATAAACATAAGCAATACCGTTGATGGTGATATGCCGGGAATACATAGTGTAAACAAAACTTTCTACCTGATTTTCCAGACGGAAACGAGAATCTGCCAGGAAAGAAGAAAGATTTTGCTCTACCTGTGAAAAAAATTCTTCGGTAGCAGGGCTGCGTTCCATGCTGCTGAAATATAACTGCCCATCTTTTGTATATATGAAGAGAGATTCCCGACTCTGGATCACAGCTGCCTTCAGAACCTGAGATTGCTGCCTGGTGATGGAAAAAATCTTGGAAAAACGGACCGCCTGATCAAGAGCAGCTTCCACGCTCTCTTTACCAGATGTAATAAGGATAAAATTCATTCCCAGCTCTCTTGCTATAGAGGTACCTACCATATCACAGAGAACCATTTCATATCCCTGATTTTTCAGCTGTTCCATCTGCTGATGAGGCTCTGAATTTTCATCAAGAGTGATGATCTCAATATCATATTGAAGAAGGTTGCACAGCATTTTGGCACAGTTGGTGATAGCCGGATAGCCGATAATGGCAAAACGGTTGGAATAGTTTTCTGCAAGTTTGATAGCCCGGAGGATATCATATACAGAAATTTCTATTTCTACTACTGGAATAGTGATGTTAGCAGATATCATCTTGGCAGTACCACCTCTGGAAATAATAATGTCGAAATCATCCAGATCGTAAGAACGAACGATTTCCAGTCCATTTGCAAGATCTCCGATTCTTATAGTCATTTCCAGATCATCCCGGTCGGAAATTGCTTCATTTATCATTTCTTTCAGCCCCTGATAAGGAGCAATCGTCAAAATTCTGGTTTTCATACATACCTCCCGAAACAAGAACATTTCATATTTAAACTGGGTTTATGAGTTTATCATACCATAACGATTCAAAATGGAACAGTAAAAAATTGAAAAATATTTAATAATACGAAGTGTTTCGCATTTAAACAAATAATAGAATGGAATAGGATTGCAAAGAAACAATACGGGTGATAATATAATGCCATCAGATAAAGATAAACGTGAATGTTTCAAAAAGAAACAACAAATAAGGAGGAAATTATGAAGGCAAAAAAAGTCGTTACATTAATGGTAGCATCAGCAATGGTTTGTGGAATGTTTGGAGCAACAACAACAGTTCAGGCAGCAGCACCGAAATATACAATTAAGCTTTGTACAGAACAGACAGATGGAGATCCGATTGATGAGGGATGTGATAAATGGGCAGAACTGGTAGATAAGGCTACAGATGGTGCGGTTAAGATTGAAGTATATCCAAACAGCCAGCTGGGAGCAAAAGCAGACCTTATTGAAATGGCTCTTGCAGGACAGGGTATTTGTACAATCGCAGATGGTTCTTACCTGATGGATTATGTATCTGATTTTGGCGTAGTTATGGGACCATTCTTATTCTCTGACTGGGATGACATGTACAAGATCACAGGCAGTGATTGGTGGCAGGAAGAAAGCACTGAACTTGAAAATGAAGGACTTGAAATTGTTTCTACAAACTGGATCTACGGAGAACGTCAGCTGATGACAAAGAAAGAAATAAAATCTCTGGATGATCTGAAAGGTCTGAAGATTCGTGTTCCAAATAATGATATTTCCATTAAGATGTTCGACCTTCTCGGAAGTGCAGCAACTCCAATGGCACTGTCTGATGTATATACATCTTTGAGCCAGGGTGTAGTTGATGGAGTTGAGAACCCACTGACAACACTTTACAACAATGCATTCCAGGAAGTTTGCAAGAATGTTACTATGACAAATCATCAGATGACATTCTCCAACTTTATCATGGGCAAGGATTTCTGGGACAGCATTCCAGAAGAATACCAGGAAAAGATCATTGAATGTGGAAATGAAGCAGCAGAATACAACAACGATCTTTACAAGAAACAGAGCGAAGAAATGGTACAGGCTTTAGAGGATGCCGGATGTACAATTACAGAACTTGATGAAGATACTTACAATGAATTTAAAGATGCCTGCATGAAATTATATGAAGATTATGAAGCAGACGGAACATGGAGCGAAGGTCTTTATGACAAGATTCAGGAGATCATTGCAGGATAATCAGATCAGGTGATCTTTGGAGGTAAGTACATGAAAAATTTGAAAAAATTGCTTGGCAATCTGGATACGATTATTTCGGGATTCAGTCTTTGCGCAATCGTAGTGATCACACTTGCAGGTGTAATCATGAGAAAAATAGCAAATCAGCCTATTGCCTGGCTTGAAGAAGTACAGTTACTGTTGTTTATCTATGCGATTTTCTTTGGCGGAAGCGTTGCCTTCCGCTATGGAAATCAGGTAAGTATTGACCTGGTAATGAACCGCCTGAAAGGGAAAGCAGCCAGAGCTCTTGAAGTATTTGATGTAATAGTAACAACAGTTGTACTGGTTTATTACTGTTATGGTGGATATCAGCTGATGATGTCTGTAACCAAAAAAGTAACCCCTTATTTTAAGATTAATTATGCATTTATTGATGTGGCAGCACCCATTGGTATGTTTCTTATGGCTGTTCAGTATATCTACTATGTATATCGTGATCTGAAAGGTCTTGGAAATCCAGGGGATGAAGAAAAAGCACTTTTGAAAGGAGAGGAATCATGAGTCCAATAGCTATTGCCGCAATATTGATGTTGATTTTACTTTTCCTGAATGTGCCGGTTTTTGCATCTGTTCTTGGAGCATGTGTTGCATATTTTGTTCTGAATCCTTCCGCAGGTCTGGATGGAATGCTGGCCATGCAGCGAGTAATCAGTGGAATGCAGTCAGTTCCCATGCTGGCTATCCCATTCTTTGTAGCAGCCGGTTCATTGATGAACTACTGTGGTATTACAGAAAGAATGCTGAAATTCTGTAAAGTTCTGACAGGACATATGTATGGAGGTCTTGGACAGGTTAATATCGCTTTAAGTACTCTTATGGGTGGTATGTCAGGATCTTCTCTGGCTGATGCTGCTATGGAAGCCAAACTTCTTGTACCGGATATGAGAAAAGCTGGTTATCCGAACGGTTATGCATCTGCAATTACAGCATTTTCATCTATGATCACACCGTTAATTCCACCGGGAATTGCAGCCATCATTTACGGAAGTGTAACAGGTACTTCTATTGGAAGATTGTTTGTTGCAGGTATTGTTCCAGCAGTTATCCTCTGCGCAGCGATGATGTTTATTGTATCCAAATATTCCAAAAAACGTGGAATCCCGCGTCTCAGTGAGAAACGTGCATCAAGTCAGGAACTCTGGACAGCATTTAAACCGGCAGTATTACCATTATGTCTGCCAATCATTATCATAGGAAGTATCCGACTTGGTATCTGTACACCTACAGAAGCTGGTGCAGTAGCCATTGCTTATGCGGTAATTCTCGGAATTGCATATAAAGAAATCCGTCTGGATAACGTATTTACCTGTATTCGTGAAACTGTATGCTCTACAGCTTCTATCATGATTATTGTAGGAGCAGCCACCTGTTTTTCATGGATTCTTACATGGGAAAACGTGCCGCAGACAATGACAACCGTATTAATTGATGTTTGTAAGAACAAATATTTATTCCTTTTCGCAGTAAATATCTTTCTTCTTATTGTGGGTATGTTTATTGAAGCAACAGCAGCACAGATTGTACTTGCACCTATGCTTGTGCCGGTAGCAGTTGCTTTTGGAATTGACCCTGTACATTTTGGTATGGTATTTATCTTTAACATGGCATTAGGCTCTCTGACACCACCAATGGGAAATCTTATGTTTGTTACCTGTGGCGTTACCAAGTGTCCGACAGAAGAGTTCCTGAAAGACAGTGTAGTATTTTACATATTGATTTTTGCAATGCTCATGTTGATGACATATGTTCCATTTATCTCCACATGGCTTCCAAATCTCTTGTATGGAGTGTGAGTAATATGAAAATAATCAGAACTGTTCTTGGGGATATACCAGCAGAACAGATTGGTGCAACAGATGCTCATGATCATCTGATCAGAAGTGGAGGTCCGGAAATAAAACTGGATCCGGCATTTCTCATGGATGATGTAGAAGCAGCCAAAAAAGAATTTAAACGTTTTCTTGATGCAGGCGGAAAGACCATGGTTTGCATGGATCCTATCGGCTGTGGAAGAAATGTTTCCAAAATGCTGGAAGTGGCAAATGCCTTCAAAGATCAAGGAAACATTGTGATGACTACAGGATTTCAGAAAGGAAGCAATTACTGCCCCAACACTTCATTTCTGGCAACTGTAGATACGAATATTGTTGCAAACTTTATGATTGCAGAAGTAACAGAAGGAATGGATCTGCACAGTTACAATGGTCCTTATGTGGAGAGGACTTCGGCAAAAGCCGGTGTAATAAAGGCAGGTACAAGTTATCGTATTATAACAAAACTGGAACAGAAAGCTCTGGCAGTTGCAGCCATTACACAGAAAGAAACAGGATGTGCAATTTCCATGCACACAGATTTTGGAACTATGGGTCCGGAAATCCTGGATGAAATCGAAAAAAATGGTGGAAATCCAGAAAAAACAGTTTTGTGTCATATGCAGAGAAATCCCGACAGATATTATTATGCATCTATTTTAGATCGTGGTGCCACAATTTGTTTTGATGAACCCAATAAAGCAGCATATAGACCAGATACAGAAATTGCTGAAAATATCTGCTGGCTTTTGGAAAAAGGATATGAAAATCAAATTGTGTTGGGTATGGATGCTGGCAGAGTGGAAGGTCTGGCTTCATACAGAGAGCCTGTGGGAAAGGCAAACGGACTGGAATATCTTCTGACAAGATTTGTTCCATTGTTAAAAAAGATGGGTGTTTCAGACGAAAGAATACAGAAAATGCTGGTAAAAAATCCGGCTAGTGTATTTGCCATAGAGGTTTAAAAGTTTCAACGAGGAGGAAATGAAAAATGACTTACCAGGTAAAAATCCCATCCTGCTCTTACGGCGGAGAGGGAAGTATCGAAAAAATAAAAGAAATTATCGCAAAAGAAAAATCCCAGAAAGTAGTTGTTTTTTCCGATGAAGGAATCAAAGCAACAGGACTTCTGGATATCCTTACAAAACAGCTTGATGAAACAGGAGTACAGTATCATGTATTTACTGACTGTAAACCAGAGCCCTCCTACTTACAGGTTGAAGCTGTTGTCGATATGGTACAGGGTCAGGAATGTGACCTGATCATTGGACTTGGCGGAGGATCCGTTATGGATGCGGCAAAACTTGCCAGCGTTCTGAAAGGTGCACCCTACACAATCAAAGACCTTCTGAACGATCCAACACAGGCTGAAAAAAAGGTAAAAACTGTCATGATTCCAACCACTTGTGGAACCGGATCTGAAGCCACCTGCAATGCAATCGTAGCGATCCCGGAAGAAAAATCCAAAAAAGGTATTGTTAATGACAATATGATCCCGGACTATGTAATCCTGGACGCACAGATGATCGCAAAATTACCAAAAGCAATCGTTGCAGCTACCGGTGTAGATGCACTGGCTCATGTAGTAGAGTGCTTTACATCCAAAAAAGCTACTCCGTTCAGTGACTGCTACGCTCTGGAAGGTGCCAAACTGATCTTTGCAAATATCAGGGAAGCATACAATAATCCAGACAACATGGATGCAAAAAATAAAATGCTCATCGGTGCATATTATGGAGGCATCGCTATTACAGGCAGTGGCACCACAGCAGTTCATGCACTGTCTTATCCTCTGGGTGGCAAATTCCATATTGCACATGGTGTTTCCAATGCTATTCTTTTTGCCCATGTAATGAAATTCAATAAGGATGCCTGCGCAGAACGTCTTGCAGTACTCTGTGACGCTATCAATCCTACATATGCAGAGAAGACAGTAGAAGAAAAAGCAGATTATGTGATTGATCAGATTGCTGATATTGTAAAAGTTACCAACATTCCTACAGATCTGACTCAGTATGGAGTAACCATGGATGACCTGGATTTCCTGGTAACAGCAGGAAGCCAGCAGCAGAGACTTCTGGTAAACAATATGAAAGAACTGAGCCTGGACGACATTAGAAATATTTATCTGAAAGTGGTTAAATAACGAGGAGAATTTTATGAAACCGATACTTGGAATTACAATGGGAGATCCTTCTGGAAATGGTCCGGAGATTTCTGTAAAGGCATTAATGAAACCGGAAACATATGAAGTCTGCAGACCGCTGATCGTAGGAGATGCCAAATGTATGGAAGCAGCGATTCCTACTGTAAAGGGAGCAGAAAATCTGAAAGTCAATGCGATCCATGATGTGAAAGATGCAAAATTTGAGTATGGAACTATTGATGTATACGACATGGATGTGGTAGATCTTTCCAAACGACTTTACAGAAAAGACAGAAAGAAACTTGCCGAAACCATGAATGCTGATGTGCTGGATGCTGCTTACAAAGAAAGTATGACCATGTGTGGTGAAGCTGCTTTCCAGTATGTAAAAAAAGTTATTGAACTGGCCATGGCAGGAGAAGTGGATGCAACCGTTACCAACGCATTGAACAAAGATCACATCAATATGGCTGGTCATCATTATTCAGGACATACAGAAATCTATGCAGATTATACTCATACAGCCAAATATTCCATGATGCTTGCACATGAAGATCTCAGAGTTATCCATGTAAGCACCCATGTATCACTTCGTGAAGCCTGCGACAGATGTAAAAAGGACAGAGTCCTTGATGTTATCCGTATTGCAAACGAAGGCTGCAAGGCGCTGGGAATCAAAGAGCCAAAGATTGGTGTGGCAGGTCTGAACCCGCACTGTGGTGAAAACGGAATGTTCGGAAGGGAAGAGATTGAAGAGATCCAGCCGGCCATCGACGAAGCTCTGGCAGAAGGGATCAATATTCCGGAAAAAGCACCTACACCGCCGGATACAGTATTCAGTAAAGCACTGGGCGGATGGTACGACATTGTTGTTGTAATGTATCACGATCAGGGACATATCCCGCTGAAAGTAAAAGGTTTTGTATATAATAAAGAACTGAAAAAATGGGATGCGGTAGCAGGAGTAAATGTAACTCTTGGACTGCCGATCATCAGAGCTTCTGTTGACCATGGAACCGGAGAAGGCCATGCAGGAGACGGAAGTGCCAATGAACTTAGTCTTGTAAACGCAATGGATTATGCAATCCGTATGGCAAATGCCAAAGCAGAGAAGGAGGAAAACTAACAATGAGCAGACATGATATGATTAAAGGAATTATCCCACCAATTATTACACCAATGAATGAGGACGAGAGCTTTAATGAGGCAGAGTTCCGCAAACAGATCGAGAGACAGATTGAGGGCGGTGTACATGGTATTTTCTGCTATGGTACAAACGGAGAATGCTACGCACTGAATACTCAGGAAAAAGAAGAAATCCTGAAAGCTGCAGTGGATCAGATCAAAGGTCGTGTTCCGGTATATGCAGGAACCGGCTGCATCACAACAAAAGAAACAGTGGAGATGAGCAAACGGGCAGAGGCTCTGGGAGCAGATATCCTTTCTGTTATCACACCATATTTTGCAGCAGTATCTCAGGAAGAATTGTATGAACATTATGCAACAGTAGCAGAAGCGGTAAAGATTCCGATCGTGCTGTACAACATTCCTGCAAGAACAGGATGCTCCATTGCTCCTGAAACAGTAGCCAGACTGGCTGAGATTGACAATATCGTGGGTGCAAAAGATTCCTCAGGAAACTGGGATAATCTGAAAGCATACATCGAGCTTACAAGAGATAAAGATTTCGCTGTTATTTCCGGAAATGACTCTCTGATCCTTTCCGCACTGAAAGAAGGCGGTGTTGGTGGTATCGCAGGATGCGCAAACGTATATCCTCACAACATGGTTGCAATTTATGAAAGATTCAAAGCAGGCGATCTGGAAGGTGCCCAGGCAGCGCAGGATGCAATCGCATCATTCCGGGCATGCTTTAAATATGGAAACCCGAATACAATCGTGAAGACTGCAGTTGGTCTTCTTGG
>OLSO01000733.1_pt1 | contig 30049 bp, 29 predicted proteins | sample 1672441 | NCBI WGS metagenome assembly OLSO01 (sample SAMEA3136686, study PRJEB25190) | human gut metagenome | biome: human gut; feature: human-associated habitat; material: faeces | place: Austria | collected 2013 | reverse complement strand
TAGCTTGAACACCTTCATTATAGAAAGAATGGTGATTATTTTGTATAACATTTTTGACACCACCCGCATAGCAGGTGGTTTTGTTGTTTTCGCTCGAATCCCTCGCTCAAACTGGCTAAAGCCAAAACACAATAAAAGAATTAAGGCATTTTGCCTTAATTCTATAATTCCATACAGCTTTCATTTCTTTCTTCTTCTAAATCATCCTCAACAACTACTTTACTGTTTTCATTTCCAGAAGTATCTAATATCTTGTTGATCTCCTTTTGGCGATTTCTTGCACTTGTTAATTCATCCTGTAATTCAAAAGGTTTATTCACCATCTCTTTTGCAATTTTTAGATTTCCTTCGTAATTCTGGATGGTTTCAATCGTTTTATTCAGTGAATAGCGTATATCATTGATACGTTTATACATTCGATTGAAATTTACTCGACCTACTGGATTTACCGAATCAACATTGATTGTCCGCAATGGTGTTTTCATTTTGATTACTATTCCTTCTCCTGCCAAGCCTAATCCAATCAATACGTCCGCTTTCATAAAGCGACCCACAAATTTATTTTCTTTATAATCACTCAGCTTGTACCCCTTTGTACATTCCTGAATTGCATCCCAAGCTTCCTTCAAATCGTGATACTCATTCCCATTGACATCATAAAATGTAAAGTGTTCCATATCTCTAAGATTGTTGGCTTCAATCTCGTCTTTGAAATATTCACATTCTTCTGCAAGAATGGTGCGATATTTCTTTTCTGTTTCGATTCGATCTGGCAAAAGTGCAACATCATCCTGTGCCTGTAGTTTCTTCTTCTGCCATGATCTACGCATTGTTTCCAATCTTTTCACTTCATTGTCAACTTCAAATTTTTCCTTAATGATAGGATTTCCAGATGCAATCGCCTTGACCTCGGCATATGAGAAACTATTCTGTGTATCTTCTTCAAATTCACGTGTATCTCCCGTACCTTCTAGAAGCTGTGTTACATAGCTTGATTTTGTTTCGACCATCTGCCATGAATATGCATCAAATGACTTTTTAGTAACGTAGCGGAATTCGTAAATTTCGTTATACATATTTCCTTGTCTGAATGCTCGTCCATTCTGCTGTTCAATATCGCTTGCACGCCATGGAACATCTACATGGTGTATTGCTATCATGCGTTCCTGTATATTCGTTCCTGCTCCAAGTTTTGGCGTTGAACCAATCAAAACACGCATTTCACCCTTATTCATCTTTTCAAAAAGATTCTGCTTTTTTAATTCTGTGTCATAATCATGAATAAATGCGATCTCGTTTTCGGGAATACCTAATTCTACAAATTTTATCTTTAGATCGTCATAGACATTGCTGAACACATAGCCAGTTTCTTCATCATTTTCCTTCTCATTCTTATGAGGTGTAGACGAGTCACAGAAAATAAGCTGGGTTGCTTTATCATTGTCATAATCCTTATAAATCTGATATACCTGTTTTGCAATCGTCCATAGTTTTCCATTTTCTTCGTCTGGATAATTTGGATCAATCAAACTAATATCAATACTTGCTTTTTTACTGTCTGATGTGATCTTAAGCATATTGTCGATATGCGGATCCACATTTCCATTATGAATGCTTTCTGTTCGTTCAACAATTTCACTGATGTAGTTTTCCAGTACATCACTTGGCTCAATGGCAATAACGGTCGGCTTACCTCCAATATGTTTTGGTGGTACAGCTTTCACTCGACCTAGCACCGATTCTTCCAGTGATTTTCTCAGCATTCCGGCTGTCTGAATCTCCGCAACCTGTCTAAAGTGATTCATCAATTCTTCCATGTTGAAGAATTTACAGAAGCGGGAACGATTGACAAAGCCTGAGCCGTCCACACTGATTTCAAAGCTGTTGGTTACTTTACCAAATGTTTTTGCCCATGCATCAAAGCAACGGATATTCTGTTTTCTTAGATCGTTCTCCTGCAAATATCTCTGCATAGTATAAAGCTCTGCCATAGTATTCGTTACTGGAGTTCCTGTCGCAAAACAGATACCACCGCCATTATCCTCAATGATCTTGCATTTCATATACATATCCATAGCTTTTGCAGAATTCTGCTGTGGAACACCTGCAATGTTTCGCATAGCCGTGTAGCTGAAAAGATTTTTAAACTCATGTGCTTCATCAACAAACATATAGTCGATTCCCAGATTTTCAAATGGAACTACATTCTCATCCCGTCTGGAATCTGCTAATCTCTGTATCTGCATTTCGATAGATTTTTTTGTTCTTTCCAACTGCTTTACAATCTTTGTTTGGTTTTCATTATATGAGTTATCCAATTGTTCGATGGCAGCATTCATCTCATCCATCTGTTTTCTCATCAGTTCAATCTGTAAATCAGTACCGATTGAAATCATCTTAAAACTGGAATGTGCCATGATAATTGCATCATAGTTTCCAGTAGCAATCTTTGTTGTAAAAGCCATTCTACGCTGTTTTGACATATCTTTTTTGGTTGCCACCAATACATTGGCATTTGGATATAAACGCATAAAATCGTTCGCCCACTGCGATACGATGTGGTTAGGTACAACGTATAAAATCTTGTTTCGTAATCCTAAACGCTTCATTTCCATACCGCTGGCAACCATTTCAAATGTTTTTCCAGCTCCAACCTGTTGCCACAGCAAAGTATTTGTATTCGTATCCATGATACGTGCAATTGCATTTTTCTGATAAGGCTCCAGATTGTAGGAAGGTGCCATTTCCGGAAAAGAAATGAATGAACCATCATAGACTCGGTTTCGGATGTTGTTGAATCTATGATTATAAATATCTACCAAATCTTTCTTTCGTTCATAGTCCTGATAAATCCAATCTTCAAACTCCTGCTCCAAATCTTCCGCAAGCTGTCGAGCCTGTGCGGTTCTTTCAGGATTGACTTCACTTTTTCGATGTATTTTTCCATCCTCATCTTCCTCCGTCCAGTAATTTCTAATCTCTGGCATTCTGGAATTAATAATATCTGTGAAAAGATCATATCCATTGTAATCCGGCTGGCTTTTCCAGAAGTCTACATTGTCTGTTTTCTGCACTCCCCAGTTTAGCGTTACCTCACTGTTGATGTTCCAACGACTAGGCTGTGTTGTAAAATATTTAGCCGAATATTCATCATAGTCGATTCTCATACGTGAATAATCATACCCAGACTCCTTAAAAATGTGACTACTGAATTCACGGATATATTCAATAGGAACCCATTGAGCACCTAACTGTACATGAATGTCCTCAGCCGACAAAGGTTCTGGTAAAACACTTTTTAATGCTTCGATATTGTTGTCAAAGCCATATCTTTCTGCAATCTCAATCTTTTCATAGATATCTCCGCTCAAATATTCATCCGCCATGAGTAATTTTCCAGACTCTGGCTGAATGAAGGCAATCTTTTTTTCTAGCAGTTCCTTCTGTACGCTTTCTTCTGTCACAGAAAGCAGTGAACTCATGTATTCTAAATTTAAAGATGCATACGTATCTAAAGATACACGAACAGCATCTTCCAAACTTTCAACCGCTTTTATTTCACGTTTTGGTTGAATCGTTCTTTCTGAAAAAATTTGAGTTTTGCTTGCACGCTTTGTTTTGGTATCATAGTTTTCAAGTGAATCCAGTAGAGCCAGACGAGGATCGTTGTCTAATAGACGGATGTTCGTTCTTTTATGGATAGGTCCATATTCTTTAATAAAATCATCGTATAAGGCATTCAGTTCCGCACGTTTTCCAAGATAAAGAATCTCATCAACATCATCCACCTGCATACGAATCAATTCGTTTGCTGTATCAGCTAATTTGATAAGGCAAATTGCCTTAAGGCGGTCTGTTTCATTTTTAAATGATACAATGTCTTCATCTGTTTTGTTTGAAATACCAACTTCATAGTAAAAGTCAGCTTCTTTGAAATACAGTTTGTCATTTTCAACAAAAAACGCATTGACTGCCAGTTTTGAGTGCTGCACATCCATTGGAATAAACATTTGCTTATCTTCTGATATTTGTTCTTCCTCATAGATTCCTTCAGGGAAATCATTAATGACAGCATCAAAACAATTCTGTAATGATTTATCTTTATCTGTTGTAACTTTCAGTACATAATTATCATACTGTCCTTTTTCTTCCGTAACACGACCAAACACATGATCTGGATGCATAACAAAGTAATCATTCATCTGTCGGTGTTCTGTTACATACCGTCTTTGCGTGAATAATGCATCACGATTGATTTCCTTTTCATCGTTTCGTTTTAGAAAAACTATATCGCACGCTACATCTGTATTTGCTCCGTTTTCATGGAATAAATTGGAAGGTAAACGCAAGGCACCTAAAAAATCAGCTTTTTCATTGATGTAGGATAAAATGTCGCTCTTTCCATCCATGGTATCGGTCGAAGTTATAAAAGCAACGATACCGCCATCCCTGACTTTTCTCAACGCCTTCGCAAAAAAGTAATTGTGGATGTTCCAGTGATGTTCATTCAAATCACGTTCCTGCATATCATGCACTTGAAAAAATCCGAATGGAACATTTGAAATAGCCAGATCAAAATAATTGTTTGGGTATGGATTGTTTTCAAAGCCTGTATTTTCTACATCTACTTTGTCATAAAGGTATCTGCTTATCGTTGCACTCATGCTGTCAAGCTCTACACCACACAGCGTTGAGTTTGAATACATATCATTTGGCATTCGCCCAAAAAAGTTACCATTTCCCATACTTGTTTCAATGATTCTTCCCTGATTGAATCCCATTCGTTCAAGAATACGATAGATATTGTCAATTACATTCAATGGAGTATAAAAGGATGTCAATGTTGATTCTTTTGCATTTGCATATTCATGCACTGTCAAAAGCTCCTTGATTTCCTGTCTTTCCAAAGTATAATCCGTATCACTCTCATTAAATACATGAGGACAGCCACCCCACCCTGAAAAACGTGCTAGTTTTTCTTTTTCTGGTAGTGTAGCTGTCCTGTTTTCTTTCTGAAGCTGGCGGACAATTCTTAAAGCTTCAATATTGTATTGTATCTTGGTTCTTGTAGATAATCTTTCATCCCCTAGATGTACTCTTTCCAGTACTTTGTTTGAAGTACTTTCAATGTTTCCACCCATTTCCATGTCATTTCTCTGGCTTGGCTCATCAATTGCTCCTTCTTCTGCAATTTCTCCATCCAGCTCAATTCCTGTGATACTGGATATGATGTTTCCAGTTCCTTCATCACCTGAGTGAAGTGTGAATTGATCTCCTGATAAAGCAGGAATTCCAGACTGCTCAACTGCTCCGGATTCTTCTCCTTCAAAATGGTATATAATAGATTGTTTTTTTCCTTCAGAAGTTCCACTACCTCTACTTGATTCATCATCCCCCATGAAGAGTTCAAATAAGCTGAGTTGTTCAAATCCACTGTTTTCATCTGGATTCACTCCTTTCCTTTGTTTTATTTTCCTCATATATATTTTACCATGTATCCTTTCAAAAAATGCTAGAAAAATGTGCGAAAGCATATCCTCTTTCGCACATAATTATTCAAAATTAAGGCAGTTTGCCTTAATTGATATGTCATCAAGTTTCATGTCCAATATACCGAAGGTTTTTATCACATCTCCAACTTCTTCGATAAAAATGGTCTGTGATGGTTTCAATTCACTAAATAGCTCATTAAAAGATTTATTACAGATTTCAAAATCATCATCATTCCAATTCATTTTATTTTTATTTATACCATTTTTCAAAACACGAATCCTTGCACCTGCTTTTATAAAACTCTCGTAGTTCCTTAAATGTGTCCAATGTCCATTGCACCTTTTGTCATATATGCCAAAACAAGGTTCCTGAATGTGTTCAGGATTAACAATACGATATTCCCAGATCTTATCATTTTGAGCTGACTTCTTGTCAAAGTGATAGTCTGGTGCGGGTGCTAAAATCTCATACGACCTTCCATCCAAACCTTTAAACATACCGATCACATAATGTCTATACATAAATTCTTTTATTGTCATCATTTGTCCTTTCCGTTCTTAAGGCAATCTGCCTTAAAGCTCGATATCCCCTTTTGAAATGTTGTAATAATATTCTTCTATAGCTTCATCCACTGTTTCATTCTCTAATTGAACAGTCGAAAGAAACTCACCACTTGCAGTCCAAATCTGATTTACATTTTCATCAGGGTCCCTCAATAATACATAATCATCATCACGATCAATCAGAATCTCATATTCTTCCATCCAGTCTGGTCTTGCCACAGTCTGAGAATTATTTGTATAGTCTGACAAGCCACATTTTTCTAAAAGCCAGGCAGGTAGAATTTCATCTTTATTCATGGAATTATAATATTCCATTTCTTCATCCGTAAAATATTTACCTGTTGCAATCAGCCTTTCTATGCGTGAGCTAACATCTGCCCATGAGAAAGTTTTTGATTCAGAATCTTTAAATAATGATGCTGAATCTTTTGATGAAACACATACAGTCAATCCTTTTGAATCATGGTCAATGTAGCCTTTATCTTGTTTTTTATTTTTAAAATCATAGGTTTGTCCACCAATACCATATTCATTTTTAAGAAAAATTGCTTTGTCTTTTGCATTGACATTCATAGTTGCATACAGATGATAGATACGATATTTTCCATTCACAAAACCTGAACCAATTCTTAGAATATTGTTGATACTTCTGTCAGACCATGGACTAAAATCATTCGTATCTTCTTCATGGAAAACATCATCACTTACATCAAACAAATTGACTTCCGTATAATGTGGCTGTGATGTCGACACCTCATAACTTGGAGGAAGCGGTGTTTCTTTCACCACTAAAGGAAGCGGAATCAAAACATCTTTCACCTGTTCATTAGAATGGATCACAAAATCATCATCTTTATTCAGTTCTAACGGATCACTCAAATAATTGTCCGTAATGTTCCAAGCATTCGTGTATTTCCCATCCTCGTCCACCATATACTCAACATTGCATAGAATATCTTCTATACTTGGTAGTGTAGTTTCTTTTGCAGTGTCCAGTCCGGCTTTTAAAATACTGTCTTGTTTTGTTCTGCAATCCTCAATAAAATGTTTCACTTTTGTCTTTCCTGTATCCGTCAGACTATATTCATTGCTGCTATATAGATCATGTTCCCATTCATCTTTGCATAGCCAGATTTCCTCATTTTTAAATCCTTGTTCATATTCCAATCTTTCAAAAGCTTCATTCAGCATTACACGTGGATTTTGAATTTCATCTAAATTCTCATTCATCGCAATATCTGAAAGACGTTCCAATAAATCAGGCAACGAATAATCATGATCCAGCATCCACTGTAGCCTGTATTTTTCGTACTCATTCATTTACAACACTGCTCCTCTTTTTTAAGGCAATCTGCCTTAAAGTTCCATTTCATTACTTTCCAACTCCTGTGTTTTTGCATCCTATTCTGAAGAAATTAATTGCTAGTTCTCCAGCAAGGTCCAAACCCGAGATATACAACGTCTTGCTATCTTTATCAGGTTCGTAATATCTGCAAAGTGCATCGGATGTTTCGTCGATTGAATTGGCCAATGTCAAAAATAGTACTGAGATAGCGCTGCAGACGATATCTTTTCCTATCGGAGCGTAACGAGCATGGCCATGTACTTCAATCAGGCAATCACTTTCTGTCTGTTTTATTTTAATTTTTATCACATAGTATCACCTGTTTCATTTTGGTATAAGAAAAGGCCACTCGTTTTGAGTGACCCGATTCTTCTACTTTCTATATCGATAATTATTTTAAATGTGTAGATAATAGATAATTTATTGTTGCCTCTAGAGCTATTTCATAACTGCTTCCTAAAAAGTCTTTAACTTTACTCATCATTGAATTTTCTTGAAGATACTCAACACCTTCTAGAGTAATTCCAAAGTTGTCTTTTAACAATACAATCTTTTGCGTCTTTGTACTTTTGATTATGACCCCTTTTATGTAACCGTGTTGATCTAATTCTTCAATAACACTTTGCCAATATTGTTCAGAGACATTTTCAAGATTACAGTCCCTAATAAACTCGGCTAAGTCAACATGAATGCCCTTTTTAAGACATTCATATAAATAATTTAAAATTTTATAAATCAAAACATGCATATCATTATTTGACATCTTTATTACCGTATCTTTCTGTTTTATTCTTTCTTTGAAGAGCGTTTTTCTTCATAGTCTTTAATGTATTGAGCCACTTCTTCTTCTGACATAGCATCTATCTTAGCACATAATTTTTTTAAGTCTAATTGGTCATTAGTAACATAATCTTTTTTCATATATTGCCTCTCCTTTTAGAGCACTTTAAACTCGAATAAGAATTTTTCATCCTTAGATAACATTTCCATAGCTTTGATATATCTTTCTTCAAGGCTATTATATCCCTTACATTTCATAAGGACAACAGTTAAATCTGATTCGGTCAACCTTGCCTTAGGCTTTGAATAAAAGAATAAAGTTCCGTTATGTCCTACTGTTAAGCCAACGGCATTCGTATGATTTAACAGTTCATTTAGGTCATCAATACTTGGTGTATACCCATTTGGGTGATTATGCATCAATAATACTATGTTATTCGCTTTTTCTGCTCGTTCCATGTCCTTATTAAATTTTTCTGTTCGTGTTACGCCAAAAGGGTTATGTTGATCTAGTATATTTGATACATCTTTTGCGGATGTTAGACTTATAGCATACAGCTCTTCTGTGTTACGACCGTCTCTGTGCTTTAGCATATTTCTAGCTCTTGTTGCTGCTAATTGATTTGCCTTTGGGTTGTCTGATAATGCATCAAAACGTCGAGTATAATTTTTACCCTTTATGACATTCCATTTTACTCCGTAATTTCCCTTATCCTTTGTTCTCAACCCAGACTCCTTAAATGATGCTTGTTCCTTCCACTCGTCAAACCTTAAACTGTGCTCTCCATTTGCCAATCCATCTAGCCATTGCTCGTACACTTTTCTATCTGAATAAGGTGCGAGCGCACAATGGCAATTCGGATGTAAAGGTGGAGCGTTTTCACCAATTTTCATATCTTTAAGTTTGAATGTTTTGCCATCCATTTCTTTACACAAAGGACAAACATCTTTTAAGCTACACGCTATATATTCATACTCATCTATTCCGTTTGCTTCGTAAGATTCAATCTGCGCTTGTGTTTGAACTCGTGCAATTTCTGTTCGCAACAATCTTTCTGCATTGCATCTTGATACATCAAACTTTTTACGAATGAGCGGAATAAATTCTCTAGGATTCTTGCCTTGAATCAATGCATTGGATAGAACACTGGATAAACTGTTTTTTAGCTGGTCTTGATTGACCCAAATTCGTTCTGAAAAGGTTGCGTTCTTAAAAGATGAATCTGCTACTGTTTTGGCCATCTTCGCATTGTCAATCACTGTATCACCTAAGATAGAAGCATTGCGTTGAATCTCTTCTAAATATGCACCTTCTAGCTTATCACCAGTATACGATTTTAATTCATCATGCCCTGCCACAAGTTCTAATCCGATGTTTGCTTTTAAAAGCTCCAATCGGTTGACTTTCATTGCAAGATTATAAAGTATCATCTGTTCATTGGCTTCATCTGAAAAGTTCTTTTCCTTTACATACTTTTTAGCTTTTCTTTGAAATGCTTTGATATCTATGTTTGAAGCTCTTTTTTTAGCTTCTGCCATAGTGATGTTTTCTTTATTTGCATAGCGACTAAAAAAGGATTCGATTTCCTTTTCAACCGAATCCATCATATTTGCATATATTTCTTGTATCTCATCCGCATATTGCTTTTCATCTTTTAAGCGTTTCTTTTTCCATTCAAGCTCACGATCTCGCCAATATGTTTTACTGCTCATCGTTTTGTGAATCCTCATTATTTTGGAAGATTCGGTTTTCAGTTTCTACCATATCATTCTCATCTTCCTTTTTGATACGCTCCATTTCGGCATTTGTATCTTCAACGGCCGAGATAAATGACAACTGAGTTTCGTGAGACACGATTCCTGATAATTGTGCAGCAGTCTGTGCTTCTTCTAATAAGTTTGCAGGATAATTTTGTGTAAACTTGTATTCAACATCAAGCCAGTCGTTTTCAGAACGATGTGTGACTGCATTACTAAATAAGACTCGATATCTACGATTCATTCCAGATGTGAACTTACGCTCTTTCGCTTTTGCCAGGTTTGACATAGAAAGAAGCTTATATCTCAATGCAATACCTGATGACGTTCCAATAAATCAGGCAACGAATAATCATGATCCAGCATCCACTGTAGCCTGTATTTTTCGTACTCATTCATTTACAACACTGCTCCTCTTTTTTAAGGCAATCTGCCTTAAAGTTCCATTTCATTACTTTCCAACTCCTGTGTTTTTGCATCCTTTTCATACTCATCCATCCAGATTTCTTCCTCATAGCTGTTTCCATAATAGATGTTTTCAAAGGACTCCTGATAAGAATCCATTGCAAACTCACCTCTAGCAATGGTTTGACGATTTTCTAAGCCAACCATTAACACATCATCACTATCATGTAAATAGTATATATATTCAGTTGTTGCAAGTGTCGCCATATACAAATCATTGTATGCATCAAGTACTCGCATAGGAATTTGATAATCACCCATTGTTTCAACTTTATAAAACGGATCCTGAACAATATCGTTAATTTGATCGTTCACATAATTAAAATCAAAACGTTTGTTCTGCTGTAAAATACCTGATACTGCATATCCACCTGCAAGTTCTGCATTTTCGCCCTGACGATAATCTTTATATTCGTAAAAACCTTCGTCACCTTTTTTCATCAATGTGCAGTTTTTAAATTCAGGGACTGGAAATTCTGTTAACACCACCTCGTTCCCTTCATCTACCAAGCATTTTTCGCACTTGATTTCGACATCTCCATACAGCTTATATTCCTGTATGTTGATATTATTTTCATCACCTTCGTTTACCTTGAAGTGTAGTAGTAAATCCATCTTTATTCTCCTTATCTTTAAAATTAAGGCAATCTGCCTTAAATCTCCATTTCCTGAATCTCCATTTCAACAGCGTTTACAAACAGACCTTGAATATCCTCGCAATGTGTGACAAAATCTTTCAATTGATCTTTTCCTTCACATTTATTGAAAAGTCTTGAAAGTTCGTAATCATCACAGATACCATCAAAAACTACTTCTGCAACATCCGATTCTTCAATCCCTTTTTCATAAACAAAGTCCGTTTCATCATAAATCTTATTTAAATTATTACTAATATTAAGAACATCAAGTTTAAACTCCTCATTACTAATCATCCTTTCGAGATTTGTGAACGGGTACTGCTTGTTAGGAAAAGTTGAATATCCTTCCTTTGCAAGCAACTCATTGAAATCATTTAATTTCATGTTTTGGTGAAGTCCATGACTAAAAACAAAATCAGCCACTGTCATCCCAATGAAAGCACCTTCCGGTTTTGTTTTACTGTCCCATTTCAATGGAGCATCAATAATATCCTGTATTTTTAAATTTTCTCTCCGCTCATTTTCTTCAATGATATCCAATGCCATAGGCACAATTTCACGATCTAACAAAGATGCAAAATCATCATTCTGCATAAAGCTGTCATATGCCTGACAAACTTCTTCATCTGTTAAAGTGCGGGAAAGCATCGGTTCAATATCTCTACGCAACAAGTATTCAAACATTGCTTTCATCGGTATATCTGACTGCGTATGTTCTAGTACAGATGATTTGTATTTTCTTACACAATCCTCATAATTAGCAAAATACCCTTCCGAATTAGACCAAGTAGCTGATTCCATATCCAGTCCCTTAACAACAACATAAGGTGTTGGTGAACCTGTAGAAGTACGATCTAAAACTGCAAAATTAGATTCTCCATCAAAAGCAAGAACATTAATATCAAATCCTTCTTTATCTTTGAATGTAATGTGATTCATTTAATATACCTCCATCCTTAAGGCAAATTGCCTTAACTATAATTCCATTTCATCTGCATCTTTTTGTAAATCATCAATTTCCAGTACATCTTTAACGACATCCTTGTACATATCATCTTGATTGTAAAGTGCTCGTTTATATCCAAACTCGCCATCTGCATTGACTGCATTTTCAACTTGAGTTTTAAATAGAAAGTTGTTTTCCATATTATCCTTGATTCGTTCATATAGAGATTCTTCAACTTCAGAAAGATGATTTAATACTTCATCATGAGTCTTTCCTGATATATCGCCATTGTTGTACAGCTCATCCATTTTTTCTTCTACTCGCATAACATCACGTGCTGTATCCACTGTTTCAAAATGTTCTCTTGTGAAATTGATTGTCTTATATTTCAATTCCCTTTTTAGCATTTCATCAAAAATATTGTCGACTCGTTTTGCTTCCTCCACCGACAATTTACGTCCTGCTTCAGCTTCGGGAATAAAATCATTTTTAAAAAGCAATGCATTCTGATCGTTTTCATGTTCAATTTTCCAATCTAGATAATGAGAGATTGTATCAATGATATCTCCATTTTCACTTCCTATATCATATCTTCCGGAATAAACATAAGGTTCATCTTCGTTTTCCTTGTATAGTGTGATTTCATAATCTGTTTTGTCATATCCAAGCATAGCATCCTTGAGATGGTCATTCATTCTTTTTAGCAATTCATTTGCTTCTGCAAAAGAAAGCTTATCTTCTGGGGCAATATTGCTTTCTTCTGAGTACTGAGCAACAGTGCCATTTTCTGACCAGTTGATTGCAATTTGAACATTGACTTTATTTTGCTCCTGCTGTGCCTGCAATTGTTCCATGTACGTATCAATTTTAGATGTTAGATCAAAAGATGTACTTTTAATACACTTTAAGTTCTGCTTTACATTCTCCAAATCTGATGGCTCAGTCGAAAGTCCCCATGTCGCAACATACGGGAATGAATAGTCCGATGTATCAATGCCTAGATGGCTTGAAACGATATATGCAATTGATTCTGCCTGCACTTCTCTTTCGCTTTTACTGAATTCAATGTTTTCTTTCTGTTTGAGCTGATCTAGATTTTCGTTGCTGTGAACAATCGAATGGGCAATCTCATGAATCATAGTCTTGATTGTCTGGACCTCACTCATGTCGGGTTGAATCTTGATTTCGTTTGTCAATGAATTATAGCATCCTTTTGCTGACCCATCGAAAGCTTCAATCATGATAGGCACTGGACTGATCTCCATCAACGCTTTTGTCAAAGCTTGATAATCCTTTACATTTCCTTCCAGGTCCTTTACGGGACTTAATTCAATCACTTCTTTTCCTTCGATCTGTTCTGTTTGAGACACATCGAATGTATATCCAATTTTAAATGTATGTTTTTTTACTACAACCTCTTCCCTTTTGAATTTCCCGTCATCCCCAAGTATTCGATTTCCATTTTCATCCAGAACATATTGTTTTTCTTTTACTTTTATTTCGACAGGCATCCAAATCATCAAGCCTTTTTCACCTCTTTTGACCTGACGATTAAAATCCTGCTGCCACTTGTTATAGCCTGCAAGGTGAGTGGCATGGGGGTTCTGTCCTAAAATCAGCAATGTGTTGTTCATGCTGTAATCGTGGAACTTTGACATTGTGTCTAAAAGAGTTTTGAATCTATCTGAATCTAGGTATTCATAAATCCCTTTATTCATCGTTTCAATAGCCTTATCTATAGTTTCCTGTCTTTTTTTATCTTCCTCTTCTTTTGACATTTTCTTCCAGTTTCTTGCCATAATTAACTCCTTTCAAGATTAAGGCAAATTGCCTTAACAAAAAAATCTCAAGTCTTTGAATCTTAAGAGTTTATAAACATTCTTCTAAATCATCCCGTTCCAATTCATCACCGTATAACATTTCTGTCATTTCCTTGACTTCTTGATTCTGGTTGACCTCATTGTAGATATAATCTTCATAATGTTTCACCGCCTGCTCACGTGAAAGCATATTATTAATCACTCTGCCATCCGGCAATGTAAGACATTCTTTATCCGCATCATATTCAATAGGATGCTGTTCGCACATCTCATCAAATAAAGCTTGACGAAGCTCATACCTTTCTTCATCCAAATCACAATAATCACCAAATTCGTAACCACCATTGACACGATCTGAACCAACCGCAATACCGAAGTATTCTCCATTCTCATCTTCATCCCATTCGCACTCTGAATCGAGAACATAGAAATCTAAGTTCATGTAATCATAAATCTTGCTTAAATCCTCATCAGTAAGATTGATGTCAAAACGTTCATTTGCAGTAAATCTCAGATTGTCCGTGCTCACATAATAAAATCCTGTGGATGTTCGATCGTACACATACTCTAAAGTTTCATCCGCCAAGCAATGCAAAATTGCATCTTTTCTGTCCTCATCCATTATCATGTCTTTCATATCTGATTTCATTTCAACCATATTCATTTCGTCCTTGCGTAATTCCTTTATGGTTTCCATTTCCTTTAATTTTTCTTCTACCTGAGAAATACGCTCATCCAGAATATTTTCATAATCTGTTGTCATCTTTTTAATGTTTTCAACATTAATATTCTGATAGTTCATGCCTAGATACTTGTTGCGGTCAATAAGTCGACTCTCAGGTTCGCATATTCGCTCATACATTTTGATTTTATCTTTATACTCAACAAGGTCTTTTTCGTAATGTTCCTTGTAATAATTCATATCTTTCAAGAAGCAGTTTAAACTGCAACTTTCAAGATAGTATCCATTTTCGTATAGCTTCAGGTGATCCAATCTATCCTGTAAATAATCTATATGCTTATTAAATATCTCATTCACTTCGGGAGAAACACGTACAATAAAGAAATCCTTCAGCATTTCCTTTGGAGGTTTAATAATTGTCTGCCATTCGTATCTGTAGTGTTCCAATTCCTTAGAACATTTGCTGATTTCTTTTTTCATTTCATGAAGTTTAAACTGGTCTGCTTCAAAAGCTTTTTTCAAAGGTGCCGTATCAACAAGTTCAAATGGTCTTGATTGATAAGTACTCCCTAAACGATACGCATCCTTATTATGCTGATTTAAAATTTTATCCTTTACTTTTAATACTTCCATTATTGGATGTATGCTTTCTTCAAAATAAGGAAGTCCATTTTTCAGCATAATCAGATGTGACCTTAAATCCTGAAATGCTTTATATTCACTTTCAGTGGGTACGTCTATTGTGGACTCCATTTTTCTTTGACTTCTTTTTAAAATACGAGCCATATACCATTTTCCTTTCTAAATAAAAATAGTTAAGGCAAATTGCCTTAACTATAATTCCATTTCATTCTTTCCAATCTCATCCTGATATTGTTCTAGACCATTTTCAAATTCTTCGCTCACATAATCAAAATCATCTGGAGCATCTAAATACTGGTCAAACAATTCTTCCAGATGATGATGTAACTCATCATCGTCTGCATACAGATAAACTTGGTCACCTGCATCAAATTCATGTTTATTGATTGCACTCTTTAAAAGTGTATTTATATCGTGATCGGATAGACTTGAATTGATTGCGTACAGCTCATCTTTAGTTTCATTCATTGCATAGGAAATACCATCTTTAATACAGTATGTTTTAAATGTACTCAATACATCTTCTGGAATATTCTTTTCAGAATGCAAAACAGGTAATTCGATATTTTCTAGTTTCATTTCCTTTTGCTGAATCACATTTTCAGCTATACGCTCAAAATTTTTAATAAATTCTGGATATGCTTTAACAAAGTGTTCATAAATAATTCCAGTACGCTTATTCTCATCTATTGCATTAAAATCAGATACATCATCTCCACCCATATACGAACATCTATCCTGATGTAAGATGATATGATTATCCTTATTCAAATATATTTCAACTTCTAGATATCTCCAATTCATTCCCCATTCTGGATCATCGATTCTCATGCGTAAACATGGAATGGAAGCTATGCGACCACTACCGTTTCTGGTTCCAATACCGATTCGGTCCAAGTCTTGATCTTCCGTATAGTCAGGTCCGAATTCCCATCTCGAATCTGGACAAACATCTTTCCATTGTGGTTCGTTTTCAGTTGGATAATGACCAAGTGAATGTTTCCAATAATATAATGGTGTTCCTAAAGCTTCATACAAATCAAAAATCTCTTTCAATTCTTCAGCCTTAATCATATCGAAAAATTTATCTTGAGCCTTGTCACATCTTTCTTTCCAATATTTTTTTTCATTTTCTTTGTTTACCTCGTTCACATAATCCGTTTTAATTTTAGCCTGATTCGTTCTATCCAATAAAATATCCCATCTACTCATAAAATTAATCTATCCTTTCTAAATAAAAATAGTTAAGGCAAATTGCCTTAACTATAATTCCAAATCATCTTCTTGTTGATTTTCTCCTAGATCAAGTTCATCCTCAATCACTTCAAAATCATCAACTAATGGGTCCAGATTCAATCCAGAGCCATTCTCCCATTTAACATGTACAAGTCCCGCATCATCCACCTTTTCGACAACACCACGGGTTCCGTCAGGTACAGGATGAGAAGGATCCCGCATATGGTTACATTGAATCACTGTTCCTTTTACCAACAAATCACGAACATCACTGATGGAGATTGCGTAGTGTGGATCAAATCGTTTAACGTAGTTTGAATCTACGCTTTTTTCAAATTGCAGAACATCATCCAACAGTTTTTGAATCTTGTCATACTGTTCCAAATCGCCACCAGCACAAGCACTTTTATAATTCTCAAGGTTCGTGATGATATCGTCTGCATCTCCTGTAACTAATGCTTCATATACTGCGTGTTTTTGCGTATCAACATCTATATCCCTGCAATCCATAGCTTCATACGGGTCCATATCTTCAAAACATTCCATTAATCTGTCGCATAGACTATTCGCCTGTTTTGAAAGAGAAGCTGTCCACATCTGGTCCTTGTAAAGATCAATCATTTCATTGTTTATCCATACAGGCTTGTCCTGCTCGTCAAAACTTTCATAGATCATTTTCATTGCCAGTATGTGATTATCAAGATTGTTTGCCCACAAATGTTTTTCATGGCAATTTCCATTTCCTAAAAAATATTGACAATCACACTGTAATCTAGAAAGCATTTGATATTTGTATTCGTTGCTCTGGTCAAGCATTTCATTCTTCAAGTTGTTTTCAAATTCCATTTGAGCCATACGTTCAAACACTTCATGGTACAGATAATTGTCATGATAGTATTCGGCCTGCAAAGGTGACAATACATTGTTCACCTTAGTTCCATCTGGTAGCCATAAACATTCCGCCTTTGCATCGTATTTCAACGGATGCTTCTTTAAAAGGTCGGCGTATAACTGTTCCTTTTGATCGTATTCCGCTTGTTCCTTTTCCCACAAGCCGGAAACTCCACCCTTCATTCGTCCATAACCTACTACTATATCTAAAAACTTTGACTCCATAATACCTGTAGAATCATCCAAGGAAAGAAGATATTCATCCTTTGCAATCAGTGTTTTAAAATTTTTGTAATCCTCATCCGTAAAATCCATGTTGAATCTTTCTTTTGCTTCTTCCTGCAATTCATCCATGAACACTATGCGATTTCCATATTCACTTTGTGTGAATACTTTCTGCATGGTTTCATTCGCCAAACAGGTTACAACATCTTCTTTAAAACATGTTTTTTGTCCTCTTTTTAAAATACGAGTCATAAACTAATCAATCCTTTCCAAAAAAATAGTTAAGGCAAATTGCCTTAACTATTCCATAGCTCTTTCAACTTTATTCTGCTGATCTTGAATCTGACCTGTCATGTCATCCATATCATCAATAAATGTACGGATATCTTTGTACTCGACCTCATCATAATCTTCTTCTGAAACAGTATATTGAAATTCGCTGTTTGCGTTCATGGATTGAATATATGTTCTTTTCAATTCATCTGGTTCTACTTGCTTCATACTTCTAAATCGTTCATCTGTAGCTGTTTCCTTGATTCGGTTCACAACCAAATCCGATTTTGGTGAGTTTTCAAGAATATAGGTGATGTTTTTTACATCTTTCATGAATTCATATTTATCGCTGTTTTCCTGATAATATTTAACCATATTATATAAAGTTGTAATGTCTTTTGAAGCAATTACACTTGCTTCTGTATCAATGCTTAAATAAGCCAACGCATTCATAGGTGAGTCAAAGATTATAATATCGCTTGCATGGTCTTGAATTTGTTTCCATCCAACTGATGTAAAAGAACCCGCAGCTTCGTGTTTATATGGTGTATCTTTGATACCATATTCCAATGCGAAAGCTGGATTATTTTTTTCGTCGTATCCAACAAAGACTGCATTATGCATATATTTGCTCATGTAAAGTGACTGATTTAAAATCAGAGTATCTACTACATTACCTTCAAATGCCATTGTTTGTGTAAAATAATCCTTCATCTCATTAAAGTTACCGCTTTCTCTATCAGGTAGACTGATTCCTGTATGCTTGTACACCGCATTTTTCGTATGAGAATATTCGTATAGAACAAGATTTCTTGGATCCCTTTCCATATAATATTGATTCACCTTTTTTCTGGCATCCATAAAACTACAGTTCTCATAAAATTGTACGAAGTCATAGCAGTTCATCCCGTTTGTAGTCTTTGCATTGTAGAAAACTAAGTTTTTCTGCAAATCAAAGATTAATGAAGGATGTTCATAGCATACAAGGTATCTTGCATTATTTTTCTTTGAATATAATGTCAAGCCATAAACATTATCAGCAATTTCTGCCACAGACAATTGTCTGATATTTACAGCTAAATCTCTTAATTCATTTTTTTCGTCTTTTGTATAAAATTTAACACTCATGATAGAGCCTCCTTATGTTATTTTTCTAATTCAATAAAAGAATTGTTTTGTGAATATTGCACACATCATATTTCGTAATAATAGTCAGCCAGTCTTTCTTCGGCTAGTTCTTCTTCATCTTTAGTAAAACAATCCAGACCGACATCATCATAAATCTTGTTTATCACATCGTCCCAGATACGATAGGATTCAATTTCATCCGCATTTTTAAGCTGTTCATTAATTTCCTGATGTTGTGTTGAGTAGTGGAAAGCCTGTTTACTCAAAATTTCTGTTTTACTGTATTCCGCCATTATCAATTCATCAACATGATTGATCTGGTCCTGATCAAAATATACGTCCCTTATCTTTTCATTCTGTATATAGCCATAAAAATGACGGGATGGTACATTTTCGTTGATAAAATTGTATAATCCATCCTGTAATGGAATTTCTACATTTGCCATGTTACGTGTTATCGTATGCTCATAGTTAAACAGTCTTACATCCTGCACATCATCCGCTTTGATATTTCTGTAATCACCATTGCGTATCATGGACAGATAATCTTCGTATCTGTCCAAAGGTAATTTTGAAAATGTCTTATATAATTCCATAATTATGCTTAGTGTTCAAACTGTCCTAATTCATTCAAGGTCAGCTGATCTTCCTTCTCATCCTGCGGAGATGGAGCATGGACTGTTCTCGCATATTCATTTTCAAGCTGAACACGTGTAGCTACATCATCAATCACCTGATTTAAAATTGCAGGTGTAATAGGTTTAACGTAACCATAGTAGCGATACGTAAGTTCAAGTGAATTTTTTGTTCTTAATTCACATTGATTTAGGATATACTGAGATGCCTGCTTTCCATTGATACCAAAGCGTTGTAGATTTTTCACTTGATCGGGTGTTAAAAAAACACCCTTGTACATTTCAAATGCATCAGGGTGTTTTCCAATTTCTTCAATAACTTTTTTTGTTCGTTCATTCAGTGATAAATTGTTTTGGTTCTTCTTCAGGTACATCAGTCTTTCATACATCATGTCATAATCATCATAGGTCATCATACCAATACCTCCTTCCAAAATAAAAAAAGATAAGCAGGGCAACAGGGAAGGTTGCAGATTAACCTACTTATCTTTTGTATAAAAATTGTGGATGATAATGTGTGCAATCCTTACAATTCCTCTACGATACCATTATATCACACCTGCAACACAAAAATGCTAGAAATTTGTGTGAACATTGTTCATCAAAGTTCATCAAAAATGAACATATGCTTTATATAAAGCACCTAAAAATAAAAGAAAATTAAGGCAAATTGCCTTAATATCATTCAAACTCTACAATGTATTAATAATTATTTTGTCTCTTTAAAAAAGACATCCAAGACTCCGTTGTTTTAAGACGGAGAGGGATGCTTTTTTGAATATCTACATAAGCAGTATACCTATGTCAATTCCAAAACATTATATCAACATGATTATCATTTATTTATATTCAGATAATCATGAGGTGTAATACTTAGAATTTTCGATTTTTCAAAGTCTTTTGTATTCCTTGTTAAAATATATTTAGCTTTTTGTCTTTCCGCAATTGCAGAGACAACAGCATCTTCAAAATCTGAAATGTCACTGGAAAGAGCTTTTTCAATATCTGCTCCCCTTGTATCTGATATCTTTATTAAATCTAAAAGATTTCTTATACATTCTTTTGCCTGTTCACTTCCAATATATTTTCTTGCAATATAGAATATGTCTGTGATTGCCGAAGCTGATACAATAATAGTATGATTATCAATACACTTATTTAGTGCATTATATGAATCTTCAAAAAACGGCTCTCTTTTACATAGAATATCTATAATTACATTTGTATCAACCAATATCTTCATTGCTTAGAAATCCTTTCGTTTTTTATATTTTCAATCTCTTTGTCAGTTAATGAAGGCAATATACCAACTAAATTATTTAATGATCTTTTCTTTGCCTGCTTTGGTGAAATAATACGTGCAATCTCTATTCCTTTATTTGTAATAATAATTTCTTCTTTGTTTGCCATAGTTAAATAATCACTAAGATGTGTTCTTAATTCTGTAGTATTGACTTTCATAAGTAAATCCACCTCCTGTACATTAATTATAATATAAATGTACACAGTGAGCAATAGCAATGTACATATAATTAACCTTCTTTCTTTAAGGCAAATTGCCTTAACATCTAGTGAACAACAATTTGTTCATCATACTCTTCCAAAAATCCAGACAGCAATAATCTTCGATTTGAATGTAGTCCATAATCCAGATCACACGTAGATAAAGTAACCATAGGTGAATCTGTGTCTACTTCCTCGTTACAATAAAGTGATTCATTTTTTAGTTTATTTAAAGTTTCCTGTCTTTCCTCTCCAAAGTCTTTTGCATAAAACACAGACTCATTGTTTGATTTTGAATAACAGAAAACATTACATTTATAGTTTTGCTTTGGTGTAAGCAAATAGAAATCTGGATGGCTATCAAAAAATGATTGTGATGAAAAGTTCTTTAGTAAAGTAAACATTCCCCCACCCTGAACAGAATGTCCATAAATAATATTGTTATCGTCTGAAAAGTCGCTGTCTGTATTGCAGTCTAGAAATGCGGATCCCATATAGTTGTATCCCTTATAGATTGTGTGATCTAAATAATATGAGTTGTTTGTCCCTTGTACTACAGGATATGAAATTGCACAGTCTGGAACATATATCCAACCAACTATATCTGGATTGATAGCTTTTAATGAACCCCAGTCAGGAGATAAAATCTGTTCCCCATTCTCATTCTTTTTCTCAACACATTCTTTTTTTATCTTATCTGTCTGTAATTCAACCTCATTATCTTCATTGTATATCTGCCAAGCCTGATAGGCACAGAAACCACCAACGCATAAACAAATAATCAGTATGATTCCATAAATCCACTTTTTCATATTTCATTTCCCCTTTCACTCTATAAAAAAAGACATCCAAGACTCCGTTGTTTTAAGACGGAGAGGGATGCCAGTTTGAATATATACATAAGCCGTATACTTATGTCAATTCCAGTTTAGTGTAGCGTAACAAGTAACCCCTATAAGTACAAGCATACCCGCAAAAATAAAACCTGTTTTTATATTAAAATCCTTGTCACTTATACATAAGTGTGCCAACCATCCAAATGACAGTGCAACAGAACCTAAAAACAGTAAATCTCTAAACAACATATTTATACATCCACTGTCTTAGTTTCTTCATCAGCAGGTTTGAATTTATACTGCTGTATCTTCTCGCCATTTTCATAATAAATGGTGTTTTTTCTTTTTGTATTTTTATATTTCAATTTTTTCACATTCACTTTTGAATCATCGGCACTGGTATTTTTTATATTCAATCCACTGTCCATAGAATATAAACTTAAATCTGATAGCAACGAACTTTCCAACACAGAACCATTCGGTACTGCAAATACTACATCAGGATACATAGCTTTAAATGCTTGAAATGTTGTACGGTAAATATGGATATATCCATAATCTCCGTTACTTAGTGTGTAATTACCTTCGCTAATCCATAAATTTGTTCCGTCAAAGGCTTCAACAAAACCTACGTGACCATATTGAGGATAAAGCGTGTTTGCCTGAGCCGAGAACACAGCACCTCCGCTTGGTGTACTGCTCAAACTAAATTTATCGCCATGAACAGCAACTATCTCTCTGGCATTATCTTTTCCGTTTCCAAATGCACCGCTTGAAAAACCGTACACCTGATAAAATCTAGACCATGCATAATACGTACACTGTGGCATTGCAAATGGATTGCCCACCAAAATAAATTTACTCCAGTCCTTTGTCAGCAACGATTCATATTTCAGTGCGTTTTTTACGGAACTGATATATCCTGTTGACACAGTTTGATTAGTTGAAATGTCAACTTTTTCGTTTCCTTCATTCTCATCAGGAATAATTGTGATTGATCCTGTTGATGTTTCGGGTTTATCAGGCTTTTGCACACCTTCCGTTTGATTGTTGTTATCAGGATTGGATGTTTCTGGTTTATTTGTTGTACCGCCATCCTCTTTAGGTGGCTGTGGCTCTGGTGTTGGAGCTGGAGTCACTGGATCTGTTGGTTCAGATGGTTTTGGATCAGGAGTTACTTCCGTATCATTACCATCTGTAGTAGGTGGAGTTTCAACCTGCATATTACATACATGGCTTGCATCCACAATCGTTCCATCTTCGTTATATTCTATATTACCAATATAATATGTGTTGTGATCTGTATTAATTCTGGTTTCATCCGCTTTGACAGTGGATGTCATACCACTAAGAATCAATGTACCTGTAAGTATACAGACAGATAATTTATTTATATTCACATTTTTCATCCGATCACCTTCCTACGTGGCAACACTGCCATCTTTTTTAAGCTTTCAAGTAAATCTGTCCTTTTCACTTTGTATTCAATACCATGTTGATTTCCTAATTTATATGCTTCTTCATTAATTACGTATCTACTTTTCGATTTTTTAAATGTGATTTTCTTGTTTGCCCATTCTTTAACAACAGTAGGCACTCCTACTACTGCAAGTTCATATTTAGGGTGCAAATTCATTTCAATTAAAGACTGTTCAAGTTGCTGTTCTAAGCCATTCGCAAAACCTATCTTCCTAACTTATTTCCATTTTCATCATCCGACTCATCTGTTTTTAACATCTGATGTACGTGCATACCATATCTAGTCATTTTCCCACCAAGAAATGATATCCATTTGTATAGTGCAGCCATGCACAGAGCAAGGACTAAAAGTAGTCCTGCTCCTGCCATGACAACCATTATAAAATCTTGGTTTATTCTCATTTCATTTCCCCATTGTCATCAAATCCAAGGATATTTAAAATGCTGTAAAAATCATCTGTCTTTTTAGATTTATCTGAAAACTGGAAGCACAACCATCCTTCTTCGATTTTTACAGAACGCCCCATTGTTTCCTTCAAATTTTTGACGATTCGCTTGCGATCTTCTTTGTCTGCACTCGATTCGGTATCTTCTATGACTGGATCAGTCATATTGGCTTCAATGACCAATTGTTCAATTTCATCCTTCTCGATTTCATTGGTATCTTTCCGCACACGTTCATACCCTTCAATCTCATGGATAAATTTTTCAACCTTTTTTTCACCGATTCGATTTCCCAATCGTTGAGCAATCCATTTTCGTTTTTGTATACCTTTAGGCTTTTCGCCTGCTTCAACTTTTCCATTCCAAACTTTCAAATACAGTTCAACTTTTCGTTTGTAATCATCGTCCTGTAAAGGTCTAACTTCATTCAGCAACAGAATCATTTCCAATTCCTTTGTTTCATTTTCTGGATCAGGTAAAACAATTACAGGCACCATTTTCTGAGCATCTGGATACAATTCTGCATTTCTTAACAATGCATCTAGGCGGAAGTGCCCGCCAAGAAGCATATATTTCTTGTCACTGCCATGACGATGTAATTTATTGCGATAGACATGTAGTGGTGTATACACCATACCTTGTTCGTGAATTTTCTCAGCATTTTCGATTTTATCTTCTTCTGAATCATTTGCATCATTCAATGGGTTGAAATCAATCTCGTAGATCGAAACATTTTTTGTAGGTAATTCCTTTGTACGATCTACAAAACTATCCACTGTGTTATATCCATTGTCGTTGAATCCAATAATCAAATCTTCAAAACTTGCCATGATTTTCTACCCCCTAATTAGTCCATGTTCTCCAGTAATGTGATAATTTCTTCACCTAGAGATTTATAGGCATTACCTACATTTGTATTTGTCAATACAACCTGTCTGTTCATCATACTGGCATCCTGTGTTGGCTTTTTCTGATACGGAATAATCGTTTGAAATATCATGTCATCCATGTGTTTCCTAAACCATGGAATTAAGTTTTTTTCTGTCTTTCCACGAGGTGAAACCATCGTGAATAGAACTTTTAAATCAACATTCTTCTTGTTTCTCTTTGCAATCGTAATTGTATTTTTAAGAGAAACAATCATTCCCTTAATAGATTTTCTATCGAGTTTCACTGGAATGATGTTTAAGTCACTGGCTAGTAATGTGTTTGTACTTACTAAAGTCTGAGCTGGTGAATTATCAATCAGAATGTAGTCATATCTGTCCTGCACATTTTCAAATGCACATACTAGGCGATCTACCGCAGAACGAGTTCTATCATCTGATAAATTCTTGTCCGCTTGGCACAATCGAATTGAAGCCGGCAATAAACTTACGTTCATGTGTTCCGTAGGTACGATTACATCTTCAATCATGTCTGGATCGTCTAAAACCTCACATAGATCACTGGCAACATTTTCAATCAAGCATTCATCCAAAACATTGATAAAGTTTGTTCCACTTTCGATTTTTTCATCCATTGTCTGTAATTCCTTGATTGTCAAAGGCTGCCCTTTTGCACCAATACAGTCAGTCGCACTGGCTTGCATATCGGCATCCACAATCAATACTTTTTTTCCCTGCATACCAAAGTAAGTTGCCAATTCAATGGCTGTCGTAGATTTTCCAACACCTCCTGATACATTTGAAATGTTAATAATTTTTGCAGTTTTGTTCATTTTAATTTCCCCCTGTTTTTCTAATCTGCATATGCAATTAGGCTTTCCATTGATAAACCATAGCCTAATAAAGCACGTTTATAATCTTCGTAAGGCTTTCCAAACGAATAAGCACATCCTGACTGTAGATTTCTTCGCTTTATGCAAAGTAAATGTACGCAGTACAGTATCTGCTTTGATAAAACATCCATTCTCGATAAAATTTCGAGATCATGTTTTAAAATATCGTCATATGGTGTTGAACATTTGATTGTCAACAAGTCCATAAAATCTGTATTCTCGTCGATCTCATATAGAGGAACTTTTTTGATTTGGTAATACCCTGCTTTGATATACTTCGTAAGAGTATCCAAATGCTTTTTTGTTAATGCTTTGGTTTGTTCGTAGTCAATCTTCAACATACCTATCATCCTTTCATTTCACACATTTAATCTAATCCACAAGTAAGCCAAGTCCCATTGCAAAATTCTTAAGTGCCTGCACATATAATCGTTGCATATATCGTTCTGTCATTTTTCCATCTGAAGTCATGCTTTTATACGAAAAGCCTAATATACCATGTCCAATCAGAACTCTAGCTTCGTTTGGCAACATCTTGTTAATCACACGAAAAGCCTGTTGTAGTGCAATAATCACTTCTTCGTTTTTTGAAATTCGATGAATCATTTTGTGTTGGTAATCTTCACTTGAATCCGAACTTACGGACACGATTGAACTAGATACTTTAATAGAATCGGTTAAAAAATCATCCAGATTACTCAAATCTAGTTGCAGCCCTGAGAATTTCCAGAGTGGTGAAATATTGTTTTTGTTCATGAAAAACTCACAATTATCAAACGTTATCCCTTCAGCAGTAGTAACTTTGATGATATATTCACCACCTCTGAACTTCCCTCTAAGATCAAATTCAATAAAATCTTTGATTTCAGTCCATACACCCCTTCCTTTGCACACATTTCTCATCTCCTTCTACTTCATAAATTTGCAAATTATGCTTTGGCTTTTAATTTCTCAACTAATTGCTGATCCTGCATAAGCATTGTTAGCTCAGCCAATTCGCCATTGTTCAGGTCGGCTATAGAGCGACTGTCTTCTGGCTTTTTGTACATTTCCCAAAATGCAGATCGTGATAATGCAGCTTCGCTGTTAGACAATCCAGTTCCAAATAAATTCATAAAATCATCCTTTGAAAAGCTTTGATTCAAAATATCATCCACTTCATCAGAATCACTGTGGTTCATTTCATTTTGTTGACCTTGGTGTTTCAGTATTTCTGAAACGGATGATGTCACTACATCATTTGCAACATTTGCTTTTTCTTCTTGTTTTTCTTCGGCCATTTCATCTTCATCTGATTTGTTCTTGTTCAGTTTTGCTCCCTCATAATTTGCTTGAACATTCATCAGAGTGACCAAAAGATACTGCTTCATGTTACGAATTTCTTTTTTAGGATTTTTCTTTAAACACTCCAACAAATATTCGATGTGATTGTAATCCAACGTATCAAAACATTCATGCACCTCATCCGAACTATATTTGAAATTTTTAGATGTGATTGATGCATCCTCAGACAACAGCTTTTCCGCAATGACTCTGCTTATCAATCTCAATAGCTGTTCATCGTCTGGATGAGCCTTGAGCAAAAAATCAAAACCAATCTGACTTTGAATTTTTCCAATCACAGAACTTGCACTGCTGTTTCTTTTTTCTTTAGATAGATTTTCTTTTTTATATCTTTCTATCTTTCTTTCTGTCTTAGTTTGTGTTGGATTTTCCGTATGCGGGTTTTCCGACTGCGGACTATTTAAAGGTTTTTGACCGTATTCGGGTTTTCCGACTGCGGTTGCGGATTTTCCCGTATGCGGATTTTCCGACTGCGGTGTTTTTTTGCCGTACTCGGATTTTCCGACTGCGGTGTTTTCGACCGTACTCGGATTTTCCGACTCCGGCATATCATCTGCTTTTAGAAAGAACGGATTATCTTCTGGAGATTCGAAAATATACCATTTTGTTATTCCAAAACTACCATTTTCATTTCTTCCCTGCATTATATATAAGTATCCATTGTCCTTTAATTCCTTGACTGTTGAGAGTACTAAATCCCGTCCACCTTTAATTTGAGTTACCAATCCATTTACTGAAATCTTCCAATTCTCGTTGCGAGATTTTAATAAAAATATCTTTCCTAAAATACCCCATGCTTTGGGTGACAGATTCAAATCGTCATAATACCGAATTGGAAGTGTTCCATATCTATTGACAGCCGATACCACTTCAATCTCAGCGCCATCAAATTTAAAATAATCCATATGCCATTCTCCTTTTCTACAACCAACCATGTTCTAGCAATACCTGATGAATTGCTTTGTGCAGGTCCATACCTACTATTGCATCCATTGTTTTCCACTCGCCATCAGTTTCAAACCTACGAGAATGAAAAACTGTATAATTCACAACGCCATATCAGCTAAAGAAATGTACTATCCAACAATCATTTTCTGTAAGACAGCGATACGTCAATTTATCTTCATTAGAATATTCATCAACTTTTTCAAAACCTGCTTCATACATCATTTCATCAGCATTCATACTTGTTTTCCTCCAATTACATTTTCATCGCCATTTTTCAAAAAATTAAAACCGACAAGATCTAGAAACTCGTTCTATTTCCTGTCGGTTATTCATAGTATTTATTTTTTTAAAATTGAAATTTTTTGAAATTAGTTCGATCGTACAAATATATATGGTGCCAGTTTGAAATTTAAGACTCTGTAGTCCTTTATTTAAAGGGTTTCAGAGTCTTTTTTATACTTTACAATTTCAAAAATTGTAAAGAAAACTGTAAAAAGCTTATTTTAATAAACGTCTATAAACCTTGAACAGAAACATAAACATACTTCAGTACATCTATTAAACTGACACTCTGATGAGTGTTTTTTTATTTCCCATAATTTTTTCTACTTTCACAATTACTGATTATTCAAAGATTTCTTTTTGTTGTGTGATTTAGGAACCGGCAATTCATCGTACATTGCATTGAAGAGTCCAGATAGATATTCTTTACTGTCAACATCTTCTACTAACAACATCTCTTTTGCTCCTTCATACGGTAATTCGTAAGTCACAGTTCCAATATAAGAAACCGCAGATTGTGTTTATTTTACAAGTAACCTGTCATCATATATGCCTCCAACAATTCTACTCAGGTAATATATGATATATTCTTTCATCATTGCGAGAAAAATGATTTCCTCTAAATCCGATAACTGCTCTAATATAAATTGTAAATATTCTTTACTTGAAGCCACTCTTTATCCTTTCTAACGCCTACATGCACACTATGAACATATCGTAATCGTAAATTTCAACTTGTTCTTCACATCCCTTTTTCTTGCTATATAAGTTTAGCAACAAATTGCATACGTATATTTTGTGATAATCGTCTACACAACACTATCATCTACTGTACATCCAGCATTTGATGTATATACGATAGCTTTCATTCTTACCTCCATTTTCTCGCGTACAAGAAGTACCTCACTCCAAAATGCCTGCCAATGCCAGAAATTTTTTATCTGACTGAATGGACTGGGTCAAAAATTTACCATTTTGGAATAAAGCATACGTAGTGACTGGTGCAGGGACATTCTGAGCACTTTCTTTGTCCATAATATGAATGACTTTAAACATAATGCCATGTTCCTTTGCCACTTGCTGCACCCTTGACACCCAATAATAGGTATACGGACACTGTTCGGTGTAATAGAGGACAAAACCAGTTTTCTCAATCGTAGGATGCTTCGCACATTCTCTAAATTTTGGAGGCTGGGCATCCTTTTCAACAGGAAGATACATGAGATTGATTCCACAGTCCGATATATCTGCAACCTTGAATCCTTTGTGATTCAGAAACTTTGGATCGGCAAGAAATTCCCTCTTCCGGCCTTCTGCACACAAAATGCAAATTCCTTTTCGCCCCTGCATTTTGGCATCCCGGATACATTCCTCCAATAAATCATTAGAATACCCATGTCCCTTCATAGAACCGGAAACCCATAGACAGTTGATATAGAACCAGCCATCTGCCTCAATGGGTACCCAGGCATTTTCTGCTGGAATGTATTCGATAAAGCACTTGCCACGCTCTTCACTACGGTAAAAAACAAGTCCCTCATCAAAGCGCTGCTTCATCCATTCCTTTTTGGCAAGACTTTGCTTACCAGACATAGCACAACAAATATGTTCTTTATCAATATTTTCTTTTGTCACTCGAATGTAATTCATGATTCATTCCTCCTGAAAATTTCTACTATTCATTTCTCCATTCAACCTTGGGCTTCCACTCATTTCTACTTTTATCCTCTAAAACAATGTTATTTACCCTTTGTCTTCACCTTCTAAAAAGATGTAACAAGAAAAGACTTTCCAAAGGAAAGTCACACGCCTAAATGACGTGCCCGGTTCGTTTCCAGTCGTCCGGTAACATTTCAACATCCACTCCATCTTTCTGAATCATTCGGTATCCCGATCCATTCAGTCTTTATCGA
>OLSO01000731.1_pt1 | contig 30085 bp, 27 predicted proteins | sample 1672441 | NCBI WGS metagenome assembly OLSO01 (sample SAMEA3136686, study PRJEB25190) | human gut metagenome | biome: human gut; feature: human-associated habitat; material: faeces | place: Austria | collected 2013 | reverse complement strand
GCAAAACTACAGAGTCTAAGCGAATGTATGACAGCCAGTTGCAACTATGATAATTAAGGCATTGCTTTCGAAGGGAATGAAGCAGTGTCTTATTTTATAAAAAACATGGAGGTAAAAAAATGCTAAATAATAGTAGAGTCATTGCAGGGGATTATGAAAATTACAAAGTTGGAGGTTATAATAAAGATGGCGCTTTTTTGATAAAAGGTTTTGAGACTACACCTTTGAATAAATATAATGTAGAAATGTATGAAGTATTATCAGAAGAAAAAATAAAATCTGGAACTTCAGCTATCCTTAGGGGAGGAATGGGAGCTATGCTTTTGGGTCCTGTTGGCTTGTTGGCAGGTTTGAGCGCGAAGAGCAAAAGTACGCATGTAGTTGCTGTGGCTTTTAAAGATGGTAAACAATCATTGATGGAAATGAACGATGTTGTATATAAGGCGTTTTTGCAAGGAATGTTTAAAAAATAAGAGGGAGAAATGGAATGATGAAAAAAATACTAAAAGGTTTATCGATTACAATAGCATGTTTGGGGTTTATTGGAAGTATTGTTTTAGCTAATTATGGTGGTATGACGGTAACAAAATATGGTTGGAGCGAGAGAGATTATGGTCTTACTTTTGGAATATTTTTGGGATGTTGTTTGTCGGTAGCCGTATTTTCTGCAATGTTGTATGGGTTTGCAGAATTACTAGAAATACAAGAAAAATCTCTAGCAGTGCAACAAGAAATTCAACATAATTTATATAAATATATGTCAAGTGAAATGAATGTGTCGGTTAAGCAGGAAAAGGATATATTACAGGATATTGAATCTAATTTACCGGATATGTAAATAGAAAGGTACAATTATGGAAAGTGGAAGATTTAAACAGTTATATCAATTGAAAGAAGAATTATATACTGAGGGTGGACCAGTAATCATTGAAAAAGGTGCACTGTTGCTAGATACAAAATCCAATAAGCTGTTAATGCAACTGAAATTTTGTAATATTGCAGAAAAGCCATTTAAAGCGTTGTATATATCATTTAATACATATGATACTTCTAATGTGCAGATGTCTCCTATCGAGTATAAATATCTGGATATAGATGTGGATTATGGCAAAAGCTTTGGCGCGGATAAAGCGATTATTTTAGAAAATAATCTTGTGCGTTCTTTTGAAATCAGTAAGTATAGTGTTGTGTATGAGGACAATGAGATTCAAACTTTTTCTGATCCTTTTTTGCAGCTGCCAGACTCAGATCTTTTGCAAACGAAATTTGCAGATGAGGAGCTTATAAAACAGTATTGCATTGAAACATCAAAATATTCCCAGTATGTACCGATTCAATATAAAAGTATTTGGAAGTGTGCCTGTGGAAAATGGAATAGTAAAAATGTATGCTGGAATTGTAAAGGAACAAAGAGAACTATCTTTGACAAATTAACGGATTCAGAACTTAGTACGAATAAAGAAAAGCGTCTGGAGCAAGAAAAAATAAACAAAGAGATCCAAGAAAAGCGACGTGCTCAGGCAGAAAAAGAAGAACAGATAAAGAAAAAAAGAATACGAAATGTAATTATAGCAGGAAGTGTGCTTGTAGTGAGTGGAATATTGTATACATCTTTTGTTCAGCCATACATTACCTATCAGCATGGTAAAAAACTGCTTTCTGAGAAAAAATACGATGATGCTATTGCTGAATTTGCAAAGGTGGATGGCTATAAAGACTCGAAATCTATGATTGATGATTCATATTATCAGAAAGGTGCAAGTCTGCTTGAAGAGAAGAAATTTGATGAAGCGGAAGAAATTTTTGAGTCATTAAATAATTACAAAATGATGCAGGAAACAAAAAGACAAAAAGGTATATACTTATTAGATCAAAAAGAGTACGACGCAGCAAAAGAAATTTTTAAAGATTTAGATGATTCTGAAATGCGTAATGAGGTTGATTATCAAAGAGCTTTGGATTATGTTACGCAAGAAGAATATGATAAAGCAATAATTCTTTTTAAATGGCTTAAAAATCACAAATATAAAGATTCTGAAGAGCAATATAATGAAGTAACATATCAAGAGGGAGTTAAGTTTATGGATGCAGAAAATTATTCTTCTGCATCTGCTGTATTCCAGAATATAAAAGATTATAAAGATGCACTCACAAAATGGGAAAAATGTCAATATATTTTAGGAAAGAACGAGATGGATAAAAAAGAGTACGAGAAGGCTAGCTCCTATTTTGAACAAATTGTAGATAATAATAGTAATTCTGATTTATTTCAAAAAGCAAAGAATGAGGCACTAGAATGCTATTATTTGGATGGTGTGCGATGGATGAATGATAAAAATTATATGGATGCTATTGAATCATTCTTAAAAAGTAGAAAATATAAAGATTCTAAAGAAAAAATATTGCAATGTAGAAAAATTATAAATGTATCAAATGTAGAAGAATTATTTAAAACTATTAAAATTAATGAAGATTTAGAAAATATTAGAAAAAGGTTTGGGAAACCTGATTCAATTGAAAATAAAACAACGGATAATAAACAAAAAGAACAAATTTATAGATATACGGATCACTATAGATTAGATAATATGATTGGAGAACTATATTTTATATTTCTACAAGACAATAATAATATATGGCAGTTGAAAAAAATATGTTGGGAAAAAGATGATGATTCTTTAGATTATAAAGTTTTTTCTGATATGGAAAAACACTTAACAAAGGTTTGGGGAGAACCATTAAATCCTATAGATATGTATATGCCGGTAGAAGATTATCTATCATATTCGTCAGGAATGAGTTATTACCATAGAAAAAACAGTTGGGAAAAATATGGTGATTATGTTCTTACATATACATGTAATTGGAACTTTGAAAAAGATCAACAGATTAACACAAAATTAATAGTGACTTCTGAGTAATAAAGATTAGTTGAGATAATATGGAGAGAAGTTTGTTAATTAAAACTGCTGCCGGTTTATGTGAATAATTTATATAACAGTAGCCCCTCTGGCTTCAGAGGGGCTACTGTTATATATTTGTGTCTGACAACAAAGTGCAATTAAGATAATCAATATATTCGCGTAAAGAGTGAAGAGTATTTTCGATATCATCATGTGTACAATCAAAAGATAAAGTAAATCTCTTAAAAATGTTATAGGGAACTTCAGTATAAGAAAAAATGTACAGGTTTTCTAAAAATTTGTTTAAAGTGGTAATAAAGCATGAATGTATATGAGAATCATCTGGTATATCACCGATAAAAAATTGTGAAATTTGTGACAGGCATCTATTGGAAAGTGACAGAAACTCTTGTTTAGATTTAATACGGTTTTTGTGATAAATAAGCATAGATACCATGCCCTGAATCTTTTTAATTTCCCGTCGTTTTTGGCAAATATAAAATTTTTGTTTGATTTCTGTAAAACTTGAAATAAAATCATTTTTCTCTTTTGAACTCATCTGAGAAAAAGCAGTAAAATCCATACCATCTAAGACATTAATTGTATCATCATATCTAAAGTTAATACCCTTTGCTAAGTTGGTAACGACGTCAACGAGTTTCTTTTTCTCTGTTGCACTTTCTAATGAAAAAAAGTGAGATGTTACAGTACTAGAAAATAAATTGATTATTTTATCCAGCTCCGCTTTTTGAGAAGAGTATGTTTTCCAAAAAGAATTTAAACGGTTTATTGCATTATCCATATCTTCATTCAAAAGATAAATATACATTTTCAGAACATCTTCTGATTTGACATTTTTTAATCTTCTGCTTTCGATTTGAGAAACCCAAGCCCTGTTTTTTTCTAATGCAATTGATAATTCCTCGGCAGTTAGAACCTTATTATCTTTAGGATTGTTTAAGCGTAATTGCTTGAGCATAGATGCAACTTCGGGAGTATTTTCTATTTTTTCTGGAAATAAGGGAGTCATGTTATTCACCATCCTTTCGTATAATACAATAACATATATATAAAGATAAATCAATGTAAAATATACAAAAAAATGGTGAAATAATAATATTGCATAAAATAAACAAAATAATCAAAAAAATAGTTGACAAAACGAAATAACGGTGATATAGTATGTTTGTCAACAAAAAGAAGCCCTAGTGCCTAGGAAACACTGGAGCTTCTGAGATGATTAGTATGAACATTTGAGGTATTCGTTCTAACCATCTATAGTACAGACCCACAACTGAATCGGTACATTCTTATTTTGACGATATCTATTGTATCATTTAATTCATGTCGTGGCAAGTCTGTTTGTAACTGTTACCATAAAATAATTTTATAGGATGAGTTGCGAAATGCGTTTTAGAAATAAGGACGTATGTTGACTTTTGCACTCTAAATCCAGAATAGGAGATTAACCATGAAACATGAATTTAAAACTACTAAAACTACAAAGAACGTTAATAATCTGTTACCAGCAACAGATGAAGAACTTGGACTGGAATTACTGGAATTTTCGGAAGATATGATGTTAAAAGGAATGGAGATAGCACTAAAAAAGCGAACAAATATAAAAAAAATGAGTGTTCCTCCAATTAATGACTCTTTCTATGAAAAAGCTTTTAGTATAATAGGCAAGAAACACAATATTGCTGCTGAAAATGTACACAAATATATTTACATATTGATGCAAGAGATGCTGGCATATTCGGATGAAGAAATGAAGAGAGATTTAAGAAAAACTGTTGGAGATGCTACTGGATCCGGTGAAAAAATGCCGACATTGGGAGAATTTATTCTATATATGTATGGAGTTACACGTAAAAATTATTAAAATAAAAATGTTACGCGAGGTGTTGCCAATTGGCGACACCTTTGTTTTATAAGTATTAATTTGAGGAGAAAATAAAGGATGTTTTGCGTTATACAGGAAATTATAACTAAGAGAGAGAATCCTCCGGGATTTTCTAAGAGATTAGAAGTAACACATTATACTACATATGCTGAAGACGGTACAGAACAGATAAAATGGGGTTATGTTTACAGTGATGAATGCTTTGAACGTCCAGTAAAGAAATCATATAAAGTATCTGTACATCAGAGCTATCGTGACAAGGATGGAAAGCCAAGGAAGAAAGAATTTGTATTATTCACAGTGAAGTATTATGATCTTGCAACAGGAGAGTTTGATACATATAACTGGGGTGCGGAGAAGATTGAGAAAGTGGCTATTATACTGGGAGTATCAGAAGAAGAGATTTATAAAGCTGTTGAAAGTAAGATCAGACCATTGGAACTTGAACTACAAGAAGAATTTCAGCAGACAGAAGAGAGTCAGACATATAGAAGAAATCTAAGAATTGTTTTGGAATATGAACGCAAGAAACGTCAGTTTAACATGGAATATATGTTGGAGGATAATGATGATAGGTATGATTACTGCTATGATGTGTTTGGAAAATTGAGAAATCCTGCAATGTTAAAACAGATTCAAAAAGAATATAAAGAGCGAAGGCGAGAAGAGAAAGAGCGGCAGAAGAAATTTGAAGAGTGGTTCCATGAGTACAACTGGAATCAGTTTCAAAAAAATCATTCAGGCAGTGGTAGTTACCACAATGCTGAATCTGATAACTACAAGAACGATCATGAAAGTAGTAGTTACTATAATACTGTAAATGATAACTACACAGATGAGGAAAAAGTAATCCTTAAACAATTTTATAGGGTATTGGCGAAGAAGTTTCATCCAGATTCAAATGCTGGAAAAGATACTACGAAGCAGATGGCGTTGTTGAATAAGTTGCATGGTCAGTGGGGATTAGGATGAGCTGGTAATACCAATTTGATATCAGAACTATTATATTCATAAACGATACCGTTTAAAAAAGTATTTCACAATGGTCATGTAAGCCTGAAAATATCAGCAAATTGGTTAGTGACAAATTTTGAAATACGATACATTTATATCATGATAAAACATCGTTAGCATATAACAAATATCGGACATACTTTGATGCTCAAAGTATCGGGAGTGTGTTCGCGAACCACAAATGATATTATAAACTTTGGGAAGACAGCAGCTCTTTTTTATACTTGTAGAATGTCTTCTTTGATATACCCGTCTGTCGAATTGTCTCAGCATCATTCAAAGAACCACCGAAAGCTTTGTTGTGTTTCTGGATAATCTCCTTTGCTGCAATTGATTTCTTGGTGACAAGTTTCTGTCCCTGAATCTGTCCGATCTGTTTACCTGCAAGTTTGGCAGTTTGAAGTCCTTCACGTGTTCTTTGACGTAAATCATGGACTTCTTTCTCTGACTGCTCGAATGCAAGCTTGATCTGTTCTTTGGCAAGTAGCAGAAGATACTTGTTTATCCCTTCCAGAATACAGTCAATGTCTGTGCCTGTAGTTGGGATTCCACCCTGTAGAGCTTTCTTGTAAGTTTCTGTACTGATATGCGGTTCTTTCAGGAAGATAAGGTTGATTCCCTTGTGATAAAGTTCTTCGTACATGACGAATCCCTCTTCAGCATCACGGGACATTCGACTGACGGAATCAAAGATAATGGTATCACCGGGAGTGATCTTGCGCATGAGTCGGTCAAACTCTTTACGTCCTTGGAATTTTCTTCCGGTGTATACTTCTTTGATGATCTCAGCCTGCGGATATGCAGCAAGAATGTTTCTGACCTGTCGATCTATGCTTTGCTTTGGTGTACTGATTCGACAGTAACCGAAATATTTGTTCATTGTTATGCCTTTCTGGTGTAATTCTGACGCTCCTTAGAATTACACCTTTAAAATTCCGTTGAAATGTTACAAGAAACAGTAGTTTTACTACTTTTTGACTGGTACGTCAGATTTACTACTGTTTAAGCAGATATTCTTTGAACATAACCCAACCACGTTGATATGCTTCATTACAATAGGTGCTTGGTTTGATTTTGCGTTCGACAGAACAAATGATCCAGTTAATTATTCTACTGGGAATGTAGAAATCACGCATCAGATGTACAAGTTCTTTTTTCCAGCAGTCACTTTCTTCGATTGTTAATTGTTTCATTATATGAAATTCTTTTGACATAGCTTTGGGATTCCTTTCAGAAAAATAGAAATATCATATTTGAAATCCTGCTGCCAGACTGATTATTACATCCAGCAGCAGAAGAGAAGGTTATTCAAATGGAATTGCGATATCTTTGAAGATAAATTCATAACCATGAGTTCGCTGTAAGCTGACAAGAGCTGTCTTTTTGTTTTCCGTAAGATCGACATGGAGAATATACAGGTATGGATAAATCAGACAAGGTTCTTTTTCTTCCCATGACTTCAGGATTGCCAGAAGTCCGTCAAGGAATCTGTTTACGCGTACTGCATAGTCTTTCCCCGGTCTGCGAATTTCGTTATACCATGTATCTTCATCCATTACGACTGCATGGAAGCGTTCCAGTTCTGTTGGCAGATATCCGCTGATTTCAAGTGTTTCGGTTTCGGTGTTAAAGTGTTTCCAGCTCATGTTTTGAGTCCTCCTGATTGTATGTATAAATTACCAGATCCCAAGGGAGTGAAAATTTACTCCCTTGGAATTTCCATGATTATTTCCTGATTTACTTCCCGGAAAGAGGAATAATCTCATTCCGAAAAACAAATTCATAGGTTGCTTTACGTTGCAGACTGATAATTGCGTTGGTTTTGTCTGCGGAAAGTTCAATATGCAGCACATAATCATAGGCGTGTTCCGTGATCGGGTGTGTTTCGTTCTGTGCTTTCAGCAATGCAAAGAGATTCGCAAGGAACTTTGTCTTTCTGCCTTTTGCTTTTCCCGGAGCTGCTGAAGCTGATCTCTTGCAGATAATATTCCATGTATGTTCGTCCATGACTATAGCTTGAAAGTCTGACAATTCTGAAATGTATGGAAGCAGGTCAATTTGTCCGGTTTCCTTGTTGTATTTCATCCAGCTCATACTGTTACACCTCCAGCAGAAGAGAGACAAGTCCAGCAGGTAATGTCTCGGCATATGCAGCAGCACTGGTACGGTCTGCAAAGTGTCTTTCATTAACAATTTCTGACTCACAAAGTCCTACAGAGATAACGATTACCTTATAAAATTTTCTTGTTGCCTGAATATTTACTGCAATGTTTACTTCCATGTTCATCATGATAAAATCCTCCTAGAATTTAAAATATGTAGTGTTATTGATGTCTGGCAGCAGTAAAGTTACATTTCGGGATTCCCTGTGAATAAACTACGCAAGAGTTTCAGACATTCATGGAATCCGTCTTTAAATGCAGATGCTTCGGTAATAGAAACAAGCTGAAAGATTGTGTCCTCGTTGGGATTCTTTACCGCGTTATCCATAGCTGCAAGGATTTCAGAGTTAAATTCCTTGTCACACCAGTTATCGAATACGGTATCAACGATTTTCTGTTTCATTTGTGAGTCCTCCATAGATTTCTTCTGTGTTATTGAGCTGCTGACAGAGCTGTGCTGCTGCCTTGAATCCAACATCAAACGCCTGACGCTCGCGTTTATCGCAGTATGCGGTCAGCAGAGTAGTAAACTGATCCTGTTGATCTTCAGGTATCAGGTGTTTGAGTGCATCGGTGACAGGTTCGGGCTGCTCTGGTGTGCATCTGTTCCCTGTCCATAAGCTGAAAAGTGCCTGTAAGATATCCAATAATTCACCTTCTTTCTTAATATCCAACTAAAATCCAGTGGATAATCATTGCAAATGGCGGTACAACAAGAATCAGAAACATAGCAACCCAGTAAAGGAAGCGGCGGAGCTTTTGTCTGATGGTTCTTTTCAGGTGCTTCTTGAATACTTCACACCACTCATTGTAGGTCATTAAAGTGTCAGCCTGTTTCTGATTCATTGTGTTTGTCCTCCTGTCTTTGGTTATTGAAGGAGTAAAAAAACACTCCTTCAGAAATGCTGTATTTTCCAGTGTTTGCGATGGGATGAAATTTCACCCCATCCTACTGAGCAAGCATTGATTGTGATTTCTTATGTTTTAGGGGGTAATATTTTACCCCCTAAAAACACAAGGTAAGTAGTAGTTATATAGCCCGTCATGCCGATAGCACAGCGATTGTGATTTATAATGTGAGCATCAGTTTCAAATACTGATATGCTAGCTTTCTGGCTTCAAAATCTACTCTTGCAAGATGTTCCTGTACCTGTTGTGATCCGCATTCAATAAATGTGATTTTGTCGTTGAGTGATAAGTTATGAATAGCTCTTTCAACTACTGGATGGCAAAGTGTTTTAAAGGTATCTTGCAGGAGTGTTATAAACTCTTGTTTCGTTGGAATCTGTTCCGCTCCCATGTAAATTGGCTCAATGTAAGTTGTATACTCTGCATAGGAAATATACTGTTCTGTAAAGTTGCTGTTCTCGATAAATTCTGAATACATCATTGTATTTAATCCTCCTATTCTTATGACTACCTGACCGCCAGTGTGACGGTCAACGCTTGCAGCTTAAAGTCCTGTTTACCGTGGCTGCAACCACTTTGATGATTAACTATTCTGAATTGCGATGTATCTTCGAGCATCCTGTAGACATTCTGCTTTAGTGTTTCCAAAAGCTACAGCATTGCCCCAACTATTTCGTGCAACCCATTCTGAGACTGTACCGTTCTTCTTAGCTCTTAAATTTAAAGGATCATAGTGTTCGATTCTTTCAAATGTTAAATCCTGAAGTTTCATGTTCTCACCTTTCTCCGGTTGACCTCCACCGGAAGGATAAGCAGTTTATTTAACGTATAATCTTCTGTACTGGCTGATTCTCTGATACTCTGCAAGGCTTCCTAAGTCTGCCTCGAGACGTTTGCTGTCAAGAGTTCTTCTTTCACAGGTGGAAAGTTTAACTGTGAAGTCATTACCAGTCTCAGTCATTTTTTCGTTCGCATCCATGTAGCCGATAATCTCACGTTCAACTGCTTTCAACTCTTCTTCAAGCTGTTCTTTCATTGCTTTAAGTGATCTGTAATCAGCTACGACCTTTTCTAATTCGTTCATTGTTCTACACATATATTTATCCTCCTGAGATTGATTTCTTAGTAAAGAAGCAGCAGTCCCGGCAGGCTTTAAAGCTATCTAAGGTTTCTCGACCGTCTCATTATCCCCTTATCCTTGCCCGGTGTTATGTCGGTGTCTCTGGTGTGCTGTTGCTACATCATTTTCACCGTTCACTGTTGTTCTTGTGTGTTGTTGTGTTTCATTTGATGATTCAAGTATACACAAAGTTAAGTGCATAGTCAATATACAGTATACACAAAAATAAGTGTATATAAACAAGAAAAATTGTACACTTGTTTTTGTGTATGATTTGTGGTATTATATAAGAAAAATGTATATAATAAGTAGAAAGAAGGAAATATAATGCCGATAAGCTATAAAAGATTGTTTGATCTATTAGAAAAAAATGGATGGACAACATACCGGATTCGTAAGGAAAAGCTGATGGGACAAGGCACATTAACCGCATTAAAAAATGGAACAGGTGGACTTGATAGCAAAACAATTGCTAAATTATGTAAGGTTCTTAATTGTCAGCCGGGTGATTTAATGGAATATATTCCAGATGAAACAGAAAATGATAATAATTAGAATCTTGCATCATATTTTAATATGTGGTATATTATAAGTAGAAAGAGGGAAGCCAAAGAAGCGGCTACCCTCGAATAGAAATGCTAAACTATAGTTCAGCCGTCACTATTGCGAGTAGTGGCGGCTATTTTTTTCTCCCAAAGATTGTATAACACAATCCTATGAGAGCAACAATGAATATACCTATCTGGATCAAGTCCGAATATGTAACATACATTGGCATCCCTCCTTTCTTTCGTCTGGAGGGTTGCCCCTCCGGTAAAAAGAGGGTGAGCCGCCTAGCTCTTTGGTTTCCCATAATGATAATATATCATATAAAGTACACAAAAACAAGTGCATATCTGCATAAAAATATACACTAAAATTTGTGTATAATGCGTATTGACTATACACTGAATTAAGTGCATAATTAAGCCATAGTTAAAACAAAAAAGCAATATCAAGATAAAAACAATACTTTTTATATGGAGGAAAATGAACTATGGCAGCAGCAAAAGCAAATGTATATGAAATGGTAACAGCAAGAATTATTGCAGAACTGGAAAAAGGTAATATCCCGTGGGAGAAGCCATGGACAGGAGTTAGATCAGGAGCATACAACCGGATCAGCAAGAAACCATACAGTATTATTAATCAGATGCTTTTACAGCACACCGGAGAATATGCTACATTTAAACAGTGGACAGATTTGGGCGGTCACATTCGCAAAGGTGAAAAATCAGAGTTTGTAGTCTTCTGGAAGATATTAGAAAAAGAAGAAACAAACGAAGACACAGGAGAGAAAGAAGTCAGGAAAATCCCAATGCTGAGATATTACAACGTCTTTCACATCTCACAGGTTGATGGTGTTGAATCTCTGACGCTACCATTCGCAGAAGTGGAACCGATAGAAGCAGCAGACAAGATCATAACAGAATATGTAGAACGTGAGCACATCACATTCGAGGAATGCGCAAGCAATGAAGCGTTTTACAGTCCATCTCGTGACAGAGTTGTGGTTCCGATGAAAGAACAGCATAAGCACATCAATGAATATTACAGCACGACATTCCATGAACTGACACACAGCACCGGACACAAGAACAGACTTGACAGATTACATACCGGAGCAGATGCAGCGTTCGGAAGTGAGACATACAGCAAAGAGGAACTTGTTGCAGAGATTGGCAGCGCATCTCTTATGAATCTCTTAGGAATCGAAACAATAAAGACTTTCAGAAACTCCGCTGCATATATTCAGAGTTGGTTGAAAGTCCTGAAGAGTGATAACAAGTTTATAGTATCAGCAAGCAGCAAAGCAGAGAAAGCAGTCAACTACATAATAGGCGAGTAATACAGGAGCGGTTGAGAGACACCGCTTCTTTTTTTGCGCGTTGATATCCGTAGTTGGTTCCGGTTCGGAGTCTGCAAGATGTTGTTGCAGGCGTTGTGATCTGGAGCAGATCGGCAACAGTATAGCAGGAATAACAAACAAGATTGTGGTTACTATGTTTGTGAATATGATACCTACAGAGTAGGAAGTACTGGAGTTTACAACAGCAACAGAGAAATGAAAGCACAACACAAGATTATGCAGGATGGTGTGAGAATCTGGAAGTGTAACGCTAACAGAATCAGGCGTGTAAAGCTCTGAAAACAGATATCTGAAGTAAGTATGAAACTGATACCAGAAGAGAATTATCAGCAGGAATAAAGCCAACAGGAACAGCGCAACAGAGCTATGACCGGAGCTATGTTACAGGCACCGGACAGAGGACTCAACAGGGCTGTCGACAGGTGCTTAGCTGGGCGTAAAACGCACTCAGCGACGCTAGGAGCCACGCTATAGAGCTACCCGGAGAACTTTAGCCAGACGAGGTTAAGACCGCTGTATGAACCGTACAACGCACTATACAACCATGGATAAATAACATCAGTAAGCACAACAAAAAATAAAGATAATGCAATATTATACAGGTGAACACTGGTAATTTTCTGCATGAATGGCAGCACCAGATAACTGGAACTTGTGAGCCTTAATCCACTGGGAGATAAACATCAGATCAACAGAAACGGTAGAGTCTTGTATAAAATCGTTTCTATATGCTTATGTGGCTACTGCCTGAAGACAGTTGCATTTCTTTCCCGGGGAAGGTTTGCAATTCTTTTATAGGTTCCACCGGGACGGGCAGCAGGACAGGAAACATTTTATTTACTGAGAGATACAGCTTGAAAAGCGTTTGTGTATGATCTGGAGCAGGAGAACGCAGCAGATTACACAGCAGCAGGAGCATAAGAGTAGAGCACCGGGGAGAGGGTGGGACAGGTACCGGGGGGTACTTTCAACATAGAAAAGGCTTATTATTTCCGGTATTCTCTGTATGTGGTATACTTTTATACTCGCTGAAAAAATAAAGTCCGATGAGACCTGATACAAACAAGATGGGAGTCCAAAACGTTACCCCATCTTTTATATTAAAAGTAGCGTCGAAACGACCACTCCTGCAATTATAATAAGAAGCCTCTGACCCGTCAAAAAGACGGGACTGCTTATTTCAAGCACCCACCCTGAAGCGGGGTGAGTGTTTTAGTTTCAGTTTACAAGATCAATAATGGGGTACGCATCTGACATTCCATAAAAAGATTTTATTGGGAAGCTGAATCTATGAGTCCTTGTTTTACCGACCCATTTTTGAGAACATTTAACAATGTAGAAGGTGTTGTCATTTTAGCAACGCCCTGATATATATATCCACAGATCTGACATAACGAAACGTTCAGTCAGTAACTCGGGGTTATTTTGACCTTGAGTTTGGAATACCTTTACTAAGATGATGTAGGACAAAACTGTTGATCTGACAGTTTTAGGCTTAATGGGGTGGCGAATTGCCACCTCACTATAATATGAAAAGGGACAAGCTACACTAATGCCAGCGGAACTCGATACTACCATTTTGGTACTTTTGGAAAAAACAAATTCCCAAAATGGGAAGATGCTTATATCATCTATAATAAAAAGAAAAACTCAGAGTAGCGACCTCTGAGTATCTTCTCTTCCAGATAGAAGTTTGGTTCTATGGAATTTATTATTACATTCATTGCTATTATCATATTCCATGATGTCTTAAAAGTCAACTGTAAAATGAAGAACTGATTCCGATAAATTTAGATGTTACTACTGATTATTTACTTATGATATGAGAGATTGAAATACGAATTTGTCAGATTCATTTCCTGATATGCGGTCTTGCTTCGCAAGCCCTTTCTTTTCATTCGCTGCGCTCATTCAAAAATGTTTATCTGCAAGGAAAAATTCCAAACTAATTCCAAATTTGTCCGAATCAAATCCCTATATGAATATAACGACTATATATAGGGATTTGAAGTTGACAATTTTGGAAAAATATGATAAAAATTGCTTATAGTATATGGACTTTCGGACAATTACTATCTGCCGATGAGCGAAGCGAAGAGCAGAGAAAGCAAGCTTGCTTGCGCATATCAGGAAATAAACAAGACAAAAAAGGAGATAAATCATGTTGGAGTTAAACAAAGAGTACACATACAGAGAAATTTGTAGTGTACTTGGATGGAAAGAATCTACAGGTAATCAGAAAATAAAACAGATCAAAGAGATCGAGTCATCATATGAATTTTTTCATCCAGAAAATAAGAAAACACATAAACCAAAAAAGAGTTATATCTTCACGAAACAACTTAAAGAGCCAGTGATCGTAGATAAACGTAAAAACAACGGTGCAGAAAATCTTTTTCCAGAGGAAGATTTCGAGTATCTGTTTAAATGTATGTTACAACGAGGTACTTGGCTTGATTTTTGGCATCAACGAGGACAGATGAATGAAGTGTATGTATCTCAATCTATAATATATATTACATTCTTAGGACGTAATCTTTATGCGCTTATAGATGGAATAAGGTATGTAAGACTGAATAAAGATGATAAACCGGATTATCTTAATGCTATGTATGTATTCAGGAATATCTGTATGGATGCTGCAAAATCTAATACAGTTACGCGAATCTGTAAAAAAATGCATTATAAAAAGAATGTTATGCCAAAAGGAATATTACGGTATGAAAATAGTAAATGTAAACATACTGTTCCTGATAATGAGCTGTTACAGACATATCAGACTCGCATGGGAGAATTACTTCAAGAGTATAGAGTGGGATCAGAATTGCAGGCAATCCAGAGAGGATGTTATTTCGATATTTTGTTGGAGATACAAATTTGGTTTGAAGAAGAGTTGGAGAAATACGGAGTAAAGAGGTACAATCTTATAACCATTGAAGATATGTCCGAAATTGAGGAGTTTATACCGGAGAGGGAGAAAACTGAAGAACTCCAGAAAAAGATGCTCTGTGTTATTGTGGAATCTATTATAAAGTCAGTTCGTAATAGATGTACGGAAGCAAAGACATATAAAATAAAACTGAAGCCAGAAGAGAAAATTTTGCTGGGATATTATTTGACTGATTTACTAAAAGAGACAGAACTTATAAAGGATTATGCTGGTCAAGTGGTGGAGATATTTAAAATAGTCAGAGAACAATATCCTGATGTGAATGATTTTATCGAGGAAATGAAGAAAAAAAGAAAAGCGGCAGAAGAAATCTGAGCAGGCAGAGCGTATGGAATCCGTGTGGTTCTATGTGCTCTGTTTTTATATATGGAAGATGTTCGGTAAGATCATGCTCGTGCCTGGCATTACGCGGGGTACTTCCAACTTTACATAAGAAACACTTTATATAGGAAGAAACTTAATTTCAAAAACGAAAGAAAAAAAATTCCGGGCGTTCGTAGATTTCAGGCATCAGAAACAAAAGAGCAGAAGCACCTACTCCTTGCGGTATCAATATTCTCCAATGTTAAACAGCTCATCAAAGGTTATACTCAGATTCGGAAACATAGTCAAGGATATGAGCTGTTGAAAGAGAGTGTACATATGCAGGGGAAGAATATTTATGCGACTGACAACTTTTGACTGTAGATTGAATTAACAGACGATAACATAGAATTTGATATATAGTATTAGCAACAATACAAAATTTTAACGCCAAAGTTAGCACTGAAAAACTTTTTTCGGCCAAATCTGCCGAAAAAATGCATACTGTCCACTTTTTTAATCGCCTGAAACCCCATATAAATACAGGAATTGTTCGAATTGTCAAATGCGTCCGGTATATGGGGAGAACAACTTTTTACAAATGTACAGGAAAACAAGGTGATATTGTGAAGAGACAATTCAGATAATTCCTTATATTATAAGAAATAAATTTACACAGGCATGGAAGATGGTGCCAGTGCAGCAGGCTTCATTCCTGTAAAAATTCATGGAAATTTGCAGAATATCAGGAAAGAAAATCTTTTGTAAACCCTTTAAATACAACAAAAATTCGATATGACTTAGCGTGTGGTATATGAGAGAGGAAATTTTTATGTACAAAAAATGCAGAATGTCTGGAGAGAAAATCCTTTGGAAACGTTGCAAATACAGCGAATACGGTGAATGCAAATTCGTCCGGTATATGGAGAGAATAACTTTTGTGTTCTGAAAATGCAGAATATCAGAAAAAATATCGCTTAGAAACGCTGTAAATACAAGGAAAATCGGATATGCAAATTCATGTGGTATATGAGGAAGATACTTTTTTACAGATATTTCGACACGGTTATTTTTTCAAAAATACTGGGAAACGTTGAAAAATCAAGCAAAGTAGGCGGTGCAAATTCGTCAAGTATATGAGGAGATGAACCTTTTATAATCCCTGACGCTACAAAAATTTGCACGCTGTCTGAAAAATAATTGCATGAAAACCTTGCAAATACAACGAAAATTGGACATAGTGAAACGTCCGGTATATGAGGGGACAAACTTTTTCTATGTACAAAATTACACGATATATATGTATCATAGTAGCGATAAAAGCCGTAAATACAATAAAAATCGGATATGCAAATTCATGTGGTATATGAGAGAACAAACTTTTATAAGATACAACTGTATCATTATAATAGAACATCAACAAAAAAGGAGGATACAGCAATGACTGAGAATAACAAAAAGAGAGTTTCTATAGAAGTGGAGCCAGATTTCCACAGAGAGTTAAAGTTATTTGCTACTCTGCGTGGTATGACTTTACAGAACTATATTACAACTCTGATAAAAAATGACATGAAAAATATGAAATAAGAAAGTGAGGAACAACAGATATGAAATTTTATACAGCAGAAGATTTACAACAGATCATGCAGATCGGACACAAACAGGCAGAAGCATTGATGAGAGCAGAAGGATTTCCGAGTATTCGGATCGGACGCAGTTACCGGGTTGAGGAAGATGCTCTTTCAGAATGGTTAAGCCAGATAAAATCAGTGAAACTGGATTACAGCAAGTGCTAGGACTGGTGAAGTTATGAGTGGAACATTTACATCTTGGGGAGCACTTGTGCAGGCACTTCAGAAAGAAGTAGCAGAAGCAACAGAAGAGGTTGTGGACGATTCTCTGGATGATCTGTACAGGAACGTTGACAGATTTTACAGTTCTTCAGAAGGAAGATATCACCGTACAGGAATGCTGCGTATGTCACCACAGAGTTACTTCAGCGGTGGCGGTTCTGTGTCTACAGGTGAGATCAGTCTGAACACCGGACACGGTTACAGTCCTTCTGGGAGAGATACAAGAACGATTTACGGTTATGCTGAGAATGGTGGATTGCTGGGTAACGGTGGATTTTGGGCTGATACAATGTCCAGAATCCCGGCACACATACAGCAGTCATTCGGCAGCAGGTTTCATTAAGAAATGATTCGGAACAATAAAAATACGATTGAGAATAAAGGAGAACAAGGATTATGAAATTAGCAGATGTTATGGATAAAGTAGAAGTTGGCATGAAGATGGTAGTAAGAAGTGAGTACAATCCAGAGTATGAAGTATTCGGCGGTAAAGTTGTGGAGAAGAAAGGCGTTTATTTATGTCTGGAAGTGGATGGAATCCTGCATGGACTGTCTGCAAAAGAAAATTATGAAGTGTTAAAACTGTTTGATAAGAATGGCGTAGAGCTTATAGAGCGAGACGTTTGGGAGATTATTGAAAAATACGTACCAGAGGTCGAATCACCGGAGCAGGTTTACTCTGCTGCGCTTGATGTCTGGGGCTGTTATACAGCAGAAGTGAAGCGTAAGGTTAGTTTTGCTCTGGCTGAGCTTATGACAGATGATGATATGGAGTGTTTTTTCGATGAACTGAGTGACAAGCACAGACAGATTGCGAATCTTCTTGGGTATGAGGATGATTCTGAGAATATAGACGAAGAAACTGAAGATATTATTGAAGAACTGGTTGAAAATACAGAAGACTATGATCCAGATGCTTACGAAGAAGATGGAACTGAAGAAAGTCTTTATCTTGAAAATACAGCATTAAAAAAACTGATGGAAATTCAGATGATGTTAGAAAAAATAAAACAGAAGGATGAACAGAAAGAGAGCGTGAATGCTTAATGGCAGAAGATTTTAGAGCGAAGATAACTGCTGAACTTGATACAGCGGCAGCAGAGAATAAATTAGAAGCATTTCTAAACAAAAAGAATAAACTGAAGATTGATGTGGAAGTAAATCAGGATTCCGCAAAGAAACTCGGCAGCAGTATTGAGAGAGGTATCAGGCAGACAAAGTTTGATACCTCTTCTATTACAGAACAGTTGGCAGGTTCTTTCAATATCTCAGATAAGAATGTGCTGAGCAGGATGAAGAAACAGATGGATACGATGGTGTCCAGCTTAGGCAAGACTTGGAATGGCAGTGATTTTGATTTTAAGAATGCTTCCGGGTTTTATTCCGGGTTGAATAATCTGTCTGATACTGTTACAAAGAATGCAAAGATTGTTCAGGGCAAGACCGGAATTTATGATGTTTTTTTCAACTACTTTAAAGATAAGAAGATTTATGTATCGGATGAACTGAAAAAAGCAATGGGTGGTGATGCCTATAAGGAACTGCTGCAAAATAATATCGGAAAGATTGTCAGGGATTCCGCAAAGGGCGTATCTATAGATTCCATCTGGGGAGAAATGACCAGCTTATTCCCGGAACACTTTTCTACAGATATGATGAATCAGATGGATCAGATCACTCATGCCTTTGATCTGATGAAGCAGGCAAGAGCTGATATGACACAGAGTTTTTCCGTGAGTGATCGGAAAGGTGCAGACTTTACAGCTATGACAGATTCGATAGCGGAGCAGGTGTTAGCAGCAGGTACACAGCTGAAAGATGCTTTACAGACAAATCTTATGTCTGCAACAGAAGCAGCGAAAACAATGATCGATCTTGATGTTGAGGTGAATACTGAGAAAATTGCTTCAGATATTCGTTCCGCAGTACAGAGCGCAGGGACAGAAGCAGGGGAAGCTCTCAATGTTGACCTGAAGATCAATGACGAACAACTGATATCAGAGCTTAGAAGTGCCGTGGGACAGCTTGGAACCGGGGAAGAACCTGTAAAAGTAAATCTTCAGGTTGATCGGGAATCCTTACAGTCTGATCTGAACCTTACATTGAATGATCTGGAACTTCCGGTGCATTTTAAAGTGGATGCGGAAGAGATCGAAAGCCAGCTCCGGGCAGCAGTAGAGAGCATTACGGATATTCAGATTGATCTGAGAGTGAACACTGATCCGGTCACGGATGCTACAGCTCAGGCGGCAAATACCGGGAATATACAGGCAGAAGTTCCGGTCACGGCTCCACAGACAGATACTTCCGGGCTTACACAGTTGCAGCAGGCACTTGGAAGTGTAAATACAGCAGGACAGAGAAGTCAGAGTATCTTTTCTTCTCTGGGAAGCAGTTTCAGGGAAGCTTTCAGTGCATACAGTCTGGCGAATCTGATGCAGGATGGATTGTATAAGATTACGGATGCAGGAAAAGAAGCTCTTTCTACAGTGAAGGAATTTAATGATCTGGAGACTGACCTTGCAATGGCTACAGGTGAGAGCCGTTCTTATGCAAGTGATCTGACGCAGAGTTACAATGCATTGGGACAGGAACTTGGAAGTATCACTTCGGATGTAGCGAAATCTGCGGACAGCTGGTTAAGACAGGGACGTTCCATGTCTGAGACTAATCAGCTTATCAAGGACAGTATGGTGCTATCCAAAGATGCACAGATGGATTCGGAGAATGCGTCAGAGGTATTGACTGCAACTCTGAACGGTTTCCAGATGAATGCGGATCAGGCAGGGCATATTAATGATGTACTGACCAGTATCGACTTGGAATCTGCTTCAGATGCCGGAGGAATCGGACAGGCACTGACAAAAGTTGCATCACAGGCGAATAATGCAGGTGTCAGTCTGGAGAAAACTGCTGCCATGATTGCAACAATCAAGGACGTAACACAGGACAGTGATGATTCGATTGGTACAGGCTTGAAGAGTATTCTTTCCAGAATGAACCAGATTAAGGCTGGTAAATTTGTAGATTCTGAAACTGGCGAGAGCCTGAATGATGTGGAGAAAGTCCTGAATAAAGTAGGAATCTCCATGCGTGACGTGAATGGACAGTTCAAAGAATCGGAACCGATCATTGATGAAGTTGCAGGCAAGTGGTCAACCTTTGATGGAAATACAAAGAAAGCAGTTGCAACAGCTATGGCAGGTACCTACCAGTATAACAAACTGATTGCCATGTTTGACAACTGGGATAAAGTGCAGTCTTTAACAGAAACCGCGTTAAATGCAGACGGCACCGCACAGAAAAAATTTGAGGATAATTACCTGACTTCACTGGAAGCAAAGACCAACGCACTGAAAGCAAGTCTTGAAAATTTGGCTACATCTACCGTATCCAGCGACTTGTATTCAGGTTTTCTGGACGGTTCCAAGAGTCTTGTGGATTTTGCAAATAACATTAATCTGGTTCAGTCTGCCATTGCAGGGCTTGGGGCAGCAGGTGGAGTGTATGCAATTCAGCAGATTGTAGCGGCATTCCGGGAGCTTTCAAATCTTGGAAATGCTTTAAATCTGAGCAGGGCAGTAAATATCCCTGATGATTCTTTCCAGAGATTATTGACGCTGACACAGGGATTATCGGAATCACAGACCAGACTTGTTCTGTCCAGTACTGCTTTAACGGATGCACAGAGGGCAGCAATTCTGACAAATCAGGGAATGAGCAGTGCAGAAGCACAGGCATCGGTAGCAGCAATGGGCTTGTCAACCGCAGAAGGTGCAGCAGCGGCATCAACATTCTCTTTATCTGGTGCATTATCTGGTTTGTGGGATACATTAATGGCGAATCCACTTATTCTGGTGGCTGCTGGGGTAACGGCTGCCGTATCTGCGTTTAGTGCATATCAACATTCTGTTGAGGAAGCGGTATCTTCCGCAAAACAGGCAGGTACCGAATGGCAGGAAAACAATACATCCTTGCAGGATAACATTGAGAGAATCACAGAACTTCGTACCGCATTATCTTCTGGGACTTTGACCGAACAGGAAGCTGCCAGCGCAAAGAGCGAACTGTTATCTATTCAGGAGTCACTGACAGATTCCTACCACAGTCAGGTAGCCGGGATTGACCTGATTAATGGAAGTCTGGAAGAACAGATTGCGCTTTTGGATAAGGTTTCACAAAAAGAAGCCAGCCAGTTCCAGAACGAGAACAAAAAAGGGATTGAGGAAGCAGAGAAAAAAGTAGAGAAGAAACGCCACACTTATCTTGGACAATTCCTTGATAATGGTTCCAAAGAATCTGAAGCAATCAAAAAATCTATTAATGATCTGAAGAAAGAATACGGGGATGAAGTATTTACGATAGAACCGGAAATGGACGGAATTACAATGGATGTTCATTTTAAAGCGGATTCTGTAACAGCAAAACAGGCATTGAATGACTTTATGGATGATGCCAAATCCATTGAGAAACAGTACGGAGAATCTGATACATTAAGCGTGATGCTGGATAACGCATCAGGAGGATTATCAGAAGCCAATGAAATACTTGGAAAATATGGTGATCTTTATGAACAGGCACAGGAAGCGAAGCTGGTTGCAGAAGAACAGACATTTAAAGCTGATGGGAAAGACCAGACAGCTCTGAAATGGCTGAATGATTATACAAAAGCAGTAAAGAATTACAATGATGCACTGACAGAAGGCGATTCTGATAAAATCACACAGGCAGCAGGAGAGTTTGAAACGGTAGATACGGCGGTACAGTCTTTATTAAAGAATTCTGATATGTTTCAGTTTGCGGATCAGTTCTCGGAGGTAAGAGATCAGTTAAATGATACGGCTATCGCTGCAAATCAGTTTAGTGATGCTTTATCAGGAAAAGATACTTCAAAGTTCGGAAAAGAGATAAAGAAGAATGCAGATTCTCTGAAAGAACTTGGCTTGACAGATACAGACTTCAAGTATGCTTTCGAGACAGAAGGTGTACAAGAAGGTGAAGATCAGATTAATGCTCTTGTGGATGCAGCAGTGGAGTGTGGACTTATTTCTGATACATCCAGCAGTGAAGTGGCGAAGCTGGTGAATATGCTTACACAGTTAGGAGTCATTTCATCCAGTGCAGGAGCTTCTGTGGACAGTACAACCGAAGCAGTCTCAGATTTGGCAGACCAGATCATAAATGCACAGGAAGCATTATCCGGAATTGAAAAAGCAACTTCAGTTCTCACCTCACAGTCAACAGGGAAGTCTATATCTTTGGATGATTTTAATTCAGATGAGCTTTCAGATTACACCTCTGCATTGGAATATAACAATGGCGCACTACATCTGAATGCCGAGAAAGTCCGGGAACTGCAAAAAGCAAAAGCAGAGGAAGCAATCCAGACGAATGAGAATCAGAAACTGGAAAAACAGGCGCAATATATGCAGAACATTGCAGAAATCGAGCGGCTTCAGGATGAACTGAGAAATTTATCTGATGCAAAAAGTCAGAATGCACAGACCATCCAGAGTAGTATAGATGCACTGTTATCTGAGAATGATGGATTAGTGAATCAGTGTAACCAGCTTGATCTGTTGTCTGCATCACTCAGAGAAGCAACAGGGGCATATCAGAATTGGCTGGATAAACAGAACACTTCTGAGTCAGGAGATATGTTTGACGATGCTATGGGAGCGTTGGATCACATTGAGGATGTAACACAGAATACGGATTCTGAGGATTATGGAAGGATAGGAACAAATTCTTATAAAGCAGCAGTGGATTTTATCGTCCCGGATTCTGTAGATACAGAAGATGCAGAAGCAGTTTCTTCTTATATAAATAGTATTGAGCATTATTTTAACCATGATTCAGACGGGAACAGAACCGGACTGGATGTTGCGGAGTTCTGTGCAAAGGCGACAAAAGCCGGACTGATGGAACTGGATGAAGCAAGTGGTGAGTATAAGATTGCAGGTCAGCGTACTATGCAGGACTTTGCAGACGGATTAAATTTGTCACTTCCGATGGTGCAGGCAATGTTCGGAGAGATGGAAGAGTTCGGCGGTGAATTTGACTGGGCTGACGAAGCCGTCAAGACATTGGGGGATCTGGGTATGGCAGCAGGTGAAGCCAAGGGCAGGATTGAAGAACTGTCCGGGGATAAAGATCTTGATATTCAGATCGACGTTTCGGATATTGAGAGTACAGAAGATAAGATCAAGACTCTTGATAATACGATTTCACAGATGCAGGAGTATAAAGGCACTCTGGAAGTAGATTCTTCGCAGGTGGATGATGCAAATACCGTAATCCAGTACTGTGTGACACAAAAACAGATGCTGGAAGCTCCGGCTGTTATGTCCGTAGATACTTCACAGGTGGATGGAGAGCTTGGAAATGCACTGTCATTATTACAGCAATTTCAGGAAGCACAGAATAATGTAGAATTGCAGGCTTCGGTGGGGGCTGATACATCAGAAGCACAAGGCAAAGTGGATGGTTTGGTCAGTGAAATTCAGGGACTTTCCCCAGAGATTAAGGCAACACTGGGAATTGACGGAACTTCTGAAGCTACAATCACAGCATCCATTCAGGCATTATCACCGAAAATTATGGTAGAAGCAGGTGTGGATTCTTCTGTTGTAGACGCGTATGCAGCAGAAGAGAAAAAATCCAATGGTACGGTAGACTGGGACAATAATACAGGAAAAGTGGATGCATGGGCTGCGCAGATGCACACTTCCAATGGTACGGTGAACTGGACGAACAATACGGCAAATGTAAAGACCAGTTTTACTGCGACAGGTACGGTCAACTGGACAAATGCAAACGCACCATCCAAAGGATCAGGCGGTGCGAGTGGTACTGCTCATGCTTTTGGTACGGCACATTATCCGCATTTGGTTGGTCATGCAGATGCAAAAGGTAACTGGGGAACAAAAACCGGAGGAATGACGCTGGTTGGAGAGCTGGGAAGAGAGATCGTCGTTGATCCAATGACTGGAACATGGCATACAGTTGGTGACAATGGTGCGGAATTCCAGTACATCCCGGCAGGAAGTATAGTATTCAATCATTTACAGACCGAATCTTTGTTGGAACAGGGATTCGTGAACAGTCGTGGAATGGCGAGAGCGTCTGGTACTGCTATGGTCAGAGGTGGGATTTCTGTCAGTCAGGCAAATATCGCTTCTGGAAATCGTGGATCAGGTACAGGTAACGGTTCTGCATCAACAGCGAATACGGCTGCCGTTAATAATAATACAAAAGCAGTACAAAGTTCAGGCAAAGCTGCCAGTGAAGCTGCGGATAAAGTAGACGAAGCTCTTCAGAATGTCATTAAGAAATTGAATGACAATGCAATGGATTGGATAGAAACAACCATGAACCGTCTGGATCGGGCGACTTCCAAATATACGGACTATGCGGAAAGCGATACCAGTCATTATACGAAGGCTCAGAAGAACTATGACAAAGCAATTAAAAGTACACAGGAAGAGATTGATGCTTCTAAGCAGGCAATGCAGAAATACTGGAGTTATGCACAGAAAGTAGCAGCAGACTCTACGGTCAGTCAGTATCTTACTCCAACTCTGAAGAAAAAGATTGATGAGGGCAAGACAATTGATATTGAGTCTTTATCTGCCAGTCAAAAAGCTGCGGTTGATGCTTATAAAGAATGGATGGACAAGTATCTGGATGCTAAAGATACGAACCGGGAGAAGAGAGCGCAGAAATTAAAACTTGCCAAGGCAAAAGTTGACAATACATATGATTCTTACGATGTGATTATTGATAAGAGAGAAGCGAAAGAAGATTATTATGCAGCTTTGGCAGAGAATAGAATTGCACATGGCAAGTCCCAGAAGATCGGCTCTGTTTATTATCAGGATCTTAAGAAGCAGCGTGATTATGCACAGTATCAGAAGGACTGGACTGCAAAGGAGATGAAGGCTGTCCAGAAGAGAATGTCTGAATATCTCAAGACGAATGGCAATAACCGTAAGGATAAAGCATATCAGGAGATGTTAAAACAGTATACAGAACTGAAGACAACCTATGCAAAAGCAGATACGCATATTCAGGAATTGACACAGGCGATTCAAGACGCAAGAGAGAATGTGAAGCAATGGTCAGTGGATCGCTGGGATCGTGCAGGTTCCAAGCAGGATGCAGCTATTAATTATAAAATCGTATCAGATAACCCGGATCGTCAGATAGCTGAGAAAGATTATACCGAACGTATCAAGACGAATAACCGACAGATTCTGGCATTGCAAAAGCTGAGACAGGAAAAAGCGGAATATTATGATACACATTTTAGCAGTTGGAACAATGAAGAAGCGCAGAAGTATCTCGATTCGATCACTAAGATTGACGAACAGATATTAAATCTTGGCAGCAGTACGGAAGAACTGAAAAATAAGATTATGGAACTTCGCTGGAAGCCATTTAATGATTTTCAGGATGAGCTGGACAGTGTGATTAATGAGTACCAGACCATGCAGAAGCTGTTAGGAGATGAGGACAGCTTTTATAATGATGATGGTTCATTGACACAGAATGGTCTTACAAATGTTCTACTGTTACAGGAATCCATAGATGCGACTAAGGATAAGCTTGCGAATTACAGGGTTGCGCTGGATAAGTTGGAAGAGCAGTATCAGAATGGATGCTACAGTGCAGAAGAATACAAAGAAAAGACAGAAGAACTGTTAAAAGGAATACAGGATGCATCCTCTTCACTGGCAGAGTACAGGCAGCAGATGTTATCTGTATATGAGACACAGGTCAAGACGGAGAATGACCTGCTGCAAAAAAATATTGATAAACGTCTGGAAGCCTTGGATGCGAAAGAGAAATATTATGAATTTGATAAGACAATCAGGAAAAAGTCCAAGGATATCAATGCTTTGAAGGCTTCCATCTCTGCCCTTGAAGGGACGTCGAATGCCGCAGCAAAAGCGCGTCTGGAAAAGTTAAAAGCAGAACTTGCAGACGCAGAAGAAGATATGCAGGATACTGTTCATAACCATGAGACTGAAATGAAGAAGACCGGATACGAAAATCTTCAGAAGGATGCAGAGAATGCATTGGATAATACACTGGATGCACTGAAGAAGAATACCAGTTTTCAAGAAGCTGTTATCAATAATATGCTTTCAAATGTAAAAACAAATTACGATAGCACCTATAAACATCTGGGTGAGGTAATGGATCAGTATGGCATGAAAGTTTCTCAGACATTCGATCAGATGATTACAAAAGCAGCTGACTTTAATACCGCTGCTGTAAATGCAACAAAAGCATGGGAAGGTATTTATAAGATGGACACTTCCAAAGTACCGGGAGCCAGCAATGGACAGGGAGGTACCAATGGATCAGCAGATAAAGTATTGGATGATACTTTAAAGAAGAATGATACTTCAGATGGTGCTGGAAATGTAACACCGGGTACAATGACTGGTAAGAACTATACTCTGAAGCTGAGCGATACAGATATTTATCTGACATACAGCCACATCAAGAAACAGCTTAAAGCAACATGGTCACCAAGCAAACCGGAGCACTCTGATATTGAATGGAAAAGTTCTGATGAATCTATTGCAAAGGTATCTTCTGACGGTACAGTTCGTGGTGTGTCTTCAGGCGTTGATAAAAATAACTTGATGAAACGTGATGAGTCTAAGACAAGAAAATGTATCATTACCGCTATTGGCGGAGGTGGTCTTGCTAAGGCTACTTGTACTGTTCATGTAATGCCGGATTCTCATTATGAGAAGATCAAAGATTATGCAAACAAAGCTGGAATCAAAGATACTTCAGGCAATAATCTGAGAGATGCCATGGAATACGCTTATAAGAATGGTGCAAATCATAGCAATCAATCATATACCGCAGTTGAAGGATTTAAGAAAGCATATCTGAAGGACTGGACAAATTCTCTACCTAACCGTCCAGACGGTGCGACAGACGTTCCTACCGGAGTGAGTCCTTTAATAGGATATTTTAATGCTAAAGGTAAGAAAGTCGGACCAAAAGAAATGCAGCAGCTTGCGGATATTCTTCAGATCAATACTCCGGGTGTTAAGAACTATGATTCTTGGGAATCTACTCTGAAAAATAAAATCCTGAAGGTATATAAATCCTACGGATTCTCTAAAGGTGGTGTTGTACGGAAAGGTATTCCTGCCAGCATACTTGATATGATCGGCGGAGACGCTTTAATACCGCGTGGAGATTCTATGCTGATCGGTGCAAATCCGGGTGAAACTGTTCTGACAAAAGAATTCACAGATCAACTGAAACCTACAGTTGCTACTCTGAATGAATTTAATGCTAGAATGGCGAAGCCAATTACAGAGCCAAGTGCTGCTGTACAGAATCAGACTACAGAAGTGGCGAATGAATATCATTTCACCTTTAATAATCCAGTCATAAAGAGTGAAGAAGATGTTCGGAAACTGATTGAGAAGGCAATGGATGACCGTACAAAACGGAATAAACGTGACTGGAAAAAAGTGATATAAGGAATAAACAGAGGAAGTCTGTACTTTACTGATGGACAGTGAGGTACAGACTTATTTTATTGGAAAAATCAAGGAATACAAGGAGAAAAAACGCATGAAACATTCATGGGTAATTGAAAAGATGAAAGGAGCGTGCCGTGTTGGCAGTGCTTATAAGTGACGAAATAATGAGAATTTACTGGTTGTTATGTTTGTATCTGATATGTGTGTGTCTGCTATGGTGGCGGCACAGCAAAGTGGATATGGTGAATTATAAGAAACCGAGTAAAGAACAGAAATATAATCTAAAGAGTAATATGAAGACAAGATGTTATAACGAAAATTATCATAAGGTTAAGCCAGATTACGAGGAATGTACGGTATGTGACGAATGGCTTGACAATAAGAAGTTATTCTATGAATGGGTAGACCATAACTTTTATGAAATCGAAGGTGAATCAACAGTGGAACTGGATAAGGACATTCTGGTTCCGGGAAATAAAGTATACAGTCCTGATACCTGTATCTTCGTGCCGAAGCGGATCAATGATCTGTTTGTACATATTCATGGAAGAAAAAAGAATGGACTACCGACAGGAGTAATTTATTCAAAGAAGACCGGAAAGTATCAGGCTACGGTCAGAGAAAGCTGCAAAGATGATGAAGTCGGGAAAAAGAAGAAGTCTGTCAAACTTGGATTTTTCGATACGCCAGAAGAAGCTTATGAAGTATACAAGGCACATAAAATGGCTGAAATCATATACATAGCAGACTGTTATAAAGATGTGATTCCAGATAAGCTGTATCAGGCTATGATTAATTGGAAATTTGATGAAATTGCTGCCTGATGTGCAGGTATAGCGTTGTACAGTAAATGTTGCAGGCAGGACAAGTAATAAAATCTGTGCGGCAGCAGGAAAATTATTATAGAAAGAAAATTTTGCAGGAGGGTCAGTTTTGGCTCTCCTTTTTGATATATGGAAGAAATGGAGAAATAAAAATAGATGAGAAAAAATAATAAAGACATTAAAACTAACATACGTGAGATAACAAAAAACGAAATAAAATTATCATCACAGGAACTTGAAGCATTGCAGTATATGAAAAAATGCGGTAAACTGGATATGGTGAATGTGCAGAAACAAGCCGATATGATAAAACGAAACGAATATTTAAGCATGAATCCATGGAAAATCAGTGAACCAAAATCTGATAAATTCTGGAGAGGATATGTTCCTGACAAATCTAAGCCAAACGGCAGACGACAGATCAAGAGATCAACTCGAAAGGGAGTCGAAGATGCAATCATTGATTACTGGGAAAAAGAAGCTGACCGCATTTATTTTTCAGATGCGTTCCAAGAATGGAAAAATATTCAGGAATTGATTGGCGTATCTGGAAATACTTTACTCAAGTATAAAAGTGATTATAAACGTTTCTTTTCCGGTACAGATTTTGAAAAAATGGATATTCGAGATATTACAAGCCAAACAATCTCTGTATTCATGGTACAAACAATAAAACGTTTAAACTTAAAGCCCAAATCCGGTGCTGCCTTATGGGGACTTATTAATGGTGTAATGAAAAATGCTAAGATTAACCGACAAATTCCTGAAAATCCCTGTGAGTACATAAACACAAGGCTCTTTCAAAGGCACTATGACAAAAGTAAAAAAACTGCGGCAGAACGAACTCTTAGTACAATAGAAGCAAGAAAACTCTATCAGGTATTGTTAGAATCAGAGCAAAAGAAACCGACTCATATGCAGGTATATGCTGTTGAACTTGCTATGATGACTGGTATGCGCGTCGGAGAATTAGCAGGTTTATATTGGTCAGATATCGACTATGAAAATGGTATACTGAATATCAGTAAATCTGAAAAGCATGATCGAGTCACTAATGAATATCATATTTCAGAAACTAAGAATGAAAAAGAAAGATTTGTACCATTAACAGATCAGATGATAGACCTTTTTAAACGACTGGAACAGGTGCGTACAAAATATAACATAACCAGTGAGTATTTATTTGCTACTGTCACAGGTCATTGTACACCAGAATCTATTTCTGAATGTGCTCGTTATAAATGTGAACAGGCAAAAATCCCAGTCAAAAGTATACATGCTATTCGCAGAACCTTGAATTCACGTATGCGTGTAAATGGTGCAGATTCAGTGACAACTGCTGCTTTAATTGGAAACACTCCAGAAGTAAATGAAAATTTCTACACATATGACGTAAGCGAATCAGACTATAAAAAAGAGCTTATCCGTAAAGCATCACTTTGTGGATAAACTCTTTATTATACCTTGATTACATTTGCTTACTTCCTGCTTACTTTAAAAAAACCAAGAGATAAAACCCTTATAAAATCAAGGAATTTTTATGGACCTGGCGGGAATTGAACCCGCGTCCGAAAGCCTATTCATTGAGGCATCTCCCATCACAGTCGCTGTTTTAACATTCCCTTGGATGTACGCCCACCGACAGGCTTACAACCTTAGTAGCTTCATGATACATCTACCGGGGCAAAGCTTACCCGGCAAGGTTTCTCACA
>OLSO01000723.1_pt1 | contig 30306 bp, 37 predicted proteins | sample 1672441 | NCBI WGS metagenome assembly OLSO01 (sample SAMEA3136686, study PRJEB25190) | human gut metagenome | biome: human gut; feature: human-associated habitat; material: faeces | place: Austria | collected 2013 | reverse complement strand
ACAAATTTGATTACAAGGTATTCTGGGGATGTGATCTTCAGACAGAGCATGAGCGTTATCTGACAGAGCAGATCTACAAGAAACCTGTATTTGTAACAGATTATCCGAAGGAGATCAAAGCCTTCTACATGAAACAGAATGAAGATGGCAAGACTGTTGCAGCTATGGACTGTCTGGTTCCTGGAATCGGTGAGATCATCGGAGGAAGCCAGAGAGAGGATGATTACGACAAGCTGCTTGCACGTATGAACGAGATGGGACTTAAGGAAGAAGACTACAAGTTCTATCTGGATCTTAGAAAATATGGCTCTACCAGACATGCAGGATTCGGTCTGGGATTTGAGAGATGCGTGATGTATCTGACAGGTATGGGAAATATCCGTGACGTGATTCCATTCCCAAGAACAGTCAATAACTGCGAACTGTAAGATTTAATTACTAATTGGGGACGGGGCTTTTTGAGAAATGCCCCGTCCCCTGGTTTTCAGGAGGGATTGTATGAATATATTAGTAGTGGATGATGAGAAAGAGATTGCAGATGTAATTGAACTGTATTTACAGAATGATCAGTATCAGATTCTGAAGTTTTATACAGGGCAGGAGGCACTGGACTGCATTAACAGCACGAAGATTGATCTTGCAATTCTGGATATTATGCTACCGGATGTGGATGGTTTCCAGATTTTAAAACAGATCCGGGAGAAATACACATTTCCGGTGATCATGCTGACTGCAAAGACGGAATATATGGATAAGATCACAGGGCTTACACTGGGGGCAGATGATTATATTCCGAAGCCGTTCAATCCGCTGGAGCTCGTAGCCAGAGTCAAAGCGCAGCTGCGCCGCTATATGAAATACAATGGAGGCGAGAAGGCTACTTCAGAAAATATAATTGACTTTGCAGGACTTGTGATGAACCGTGATACGCACGAGTGCATTTACAATGAGCGGGAGCTTATGCTGACGCCGATTGAATTCGACATTCTGTGGCTTCTGTGTGAGAACCGGGGAAAGGTCATCAGTTCAGAGCAGCTGTTTGAGCAGATATGGAAGGAAAAATATTTCAAGAACAGTAACAATGCGGTTATGGTACACATCCGGCATCTGCGGGAGAAAATGGGCGATAACCGGCGCAAGAGCGATTTTATTAAAACAGTATGGGGAGTAGGATACAAGGTTGAAAAATAAGTATCAGAAAATGGCATTTGCCATATTGGGAAAGACACTTCTTTTTGCACTCCTCTTTATTACGGTCTGCTATGGGGTGCTCACCTTCTTTGCGGATCAGAGCAGTTTGCTGGAAAACAGACCGGCACTGGTGCTGGGATTACTGGCAGCAGTGCTGTTTTTTTCTCTTGTTTTTTTCGTGTTCCGGCAGATCTATGATCTGAATGCGGTGAGCATGGCGCTGAAGGCTGTGATCCGTGGTGCAGAGCAGCCGGTCATGCTTCCGGATGAGCTGCAGCTGCTCGAGGACGACCTGGCTCATCTGAAGGAGGAGCTCGTCAGACGGGAGCAGGAGGCGGCATTGAGCGAAAAGAAAAAAAATGAGCTCGTGGCTTATCTGGCACACGACCTGAAGACACCTCTGACCTCGGTGCTCGCATATCTGAGCATGCTTGATACGCAGCCGGAAATGCCGGAAGAGGAGCGCATAAAATATACACATATCACGATGGAAAAAGCGTTGCGCTTAGAAGAGCTGCTGCTGGAATTTTTTGATATCACACGGTTCAATCTGCAGGATTTTGTGCTTGAGACGCAGGAGATGAATCTTTCTCTTTTCCTGGAGCAGATTGCAGATGAGAGCTACGGGATGCTGAACGCAAAAGGGATGACCTGCGCGGTCGATGCCGAGGAAGACCTGATGATCCAGGGCGATCCGGATAAGCTGGCGCGTGTCTTTGATAATCTGCTGCGCAATGCGGCGGCCTACGGGCGGGAAAATACGCAGATTCTCATTCAGGCGCGCGGCGGAAGGGGCCGGACGACGATTGTCTTTACCAATGAGGGGGAGCAGATTCCACAGAAAAAGCTCGAGACGATCTTTGAACGGTTTTACCGTGTCGACGAGGCACGGTCAAGCCGGACCGGAGGAGCCGGACTGGGACTTGCGATCGCAAAGCAGATCGTAGAGCTGCACGGAGGGACGATCACGGCGACAAGCGATATCCACAATACAAGGTTTATCGTGACCCTGCCGGATGCAGAAGAAAAAAAGAAAGCGGCCCGCAGAAAGAAAATGGCTGCATACAGGAAATAAGCCATAAAGACGAGGCAGGAGGGAGGCAGTAGAATGAGCAGACGAAGGAAACGAACCAAAACGCTCGGTGATGTGATCCGGCTGATTGTGATGCTGGCGGCACTGGCCGTATTTCTTTATTCAGGCTATACCTTATATGGATTTTATAAAGAATATAAAAAGAGTTCGGATGAGTATGACAATCTGGAGAACAGCTATGCTGCAGATCAGGAACAGGAGAGTGAAAATATCGACAATCTGGAAGATGACGATGCTTTGCAGAGCATATCCGGCCAGGAAGTGCGTACGGTGTTCGAAGACGGAGAGGAAAAGACGCTTCCGGTGCTGAAGAACCCGATAGATTTTACTCAGCTGCTCTCGGTGAACAGTGATATCGTCGGCTGGCTGCGGATCCGGGCACTGGATATCTCATATCCGGTCGTACAGGGCAAAGATAACGACTATTATCTGCATCGGACTTTTGAGAAGACCGACAATTTTGCTGGCTGCCTGTTTGTGAACAGCTACAACATGGGTGATTTCACGGATCAGAATACGATCATCTACGGCCATAACATGAAGAATGGTTCGATGTTTGGCAAGCTCAAGAATTTTAGCGATCCGGAGGTATTTAAGAAGAGCCGTTATTTCTGGATCTTTACGCCGGACTTTATTTATCAGTATCGGATTTTTTCCGCATCGGTGGTAGATAAGACCGGGCTGACCTATCAGATTTCTTTTACAGATGATGAGTTCGACCAGTTTATCAGCCGGGCTTATTCGAATTCTGTAGTGGACAACCAGGGTGTGACAGTGACAAAGGAGGACCGGATCGTGACATTATCGACATGTACCGGTGATGATTCGACGCGGTTCGTGGTCATGGGCAAGCTGGCTCAGATTTACGCGGCCAGGTAAGGCCGGGAGAGGACGTGCGGGATGGAAGATGGAAAAAAGCAGCTGCAGGAGATTGTAGACGAATGTAACAATCTGGTGTTTTTCGGCGGTGCGGGCGTGTCGACGGAGAGCGGTATCCCGGATTTCAGAAGCGTGGACGGGCTGTATCATATGAAGTATGACTATCCTCCGGAGACGATTCTGAGCCATACGTTTTTTAAGAGGCATCCGGAGGAATTTTACCGGTTCTACCGGGATAAAATGCTCATTCTGGATGCGAAGCCCAATGCGGCACATTACAAGCTGGCTGAGCTGGAGGAAAAAGGAAAGCTGAAAGCGATCGTGACACAGAATATCGACGGATTGCATCAGAAGGCGGGAAGTAAACATGTGCTTGAGCTGCACGGAAGCATCCATCGGAATTACTGTATGCGCTGTGCAAAGTTTTATGATGCGGAGTATATGCTTAAGAGCCGGGAGCCTGTGCCTCGCTGCACCTGCGGAGGTGTGATCAAGCCGGATGTGGTGCTCTATGAGGAAGGACTCGATACCGCGACGATCGATGCTTCGATCCGTGCGATCCGGGAGGCCAAGGTGCTGATCATCGGAGGCACTTCACTGGCGGTCTATCCGGCCGCCGGGCTGATTGATTACTTTAATGGAAAGTATCTTGTCGTAATTAATAAGTCGCCTACCCCGCGCGACCGGCAGGCGGATCTGCTGATCTCTGAGCCGATCGGAGAGGTGCTTGGCGGGCTGCATGTGTAGCTTTGCGATATGTGAACGCAGATAAGCATTCCCCCGCTTAGTGCTCCGCGCACTTGAAGCGGCGGGTGAGGGGGGATGCTTATGTCAGTGGAAGTTGAAAGCTCCCACTGACAGATCGCGAAGCGACTGCGTTCATGAGCAAGTAGCGAAGCTAGGCCCTGTCAGCAGAGCTGCAGGGATGGATTGCGAATGTCCGCTTTACTATTGGGCAGGAACATCATCATATTTGTCAGAAAGAAGGGAAAAGATGGCATTTGATTACGAGGTGGGCGATATCGTAAAGCTCAAGAAAAAGCATCCGTGCGGTGCTTTCGAGTGGGAAATTCTGCGCGTAGGTGCGGATTTTCGGCTGAAATGTGTCGGCTGCGGACATCAGATTATGGTACCGCGTACCCTGGTCGAGAAGAATACGCGTGGATTGCGGAAAAAAACAGAAGAAAAGTGAAAAAAGGGCTTGTTTTTCCGGATGCTTTATGCTAGTATATTTTTTCGTGATATATTTTTTTAATTCCTTGCTCCTTTTATCGGAAAGGGGCCAGAGACCATAAGGAGGTGCGAAAGCATGAACAAGTATGAATTAGCAGTGGTTGTCAGCGCAAAGATCGAAGACGAGGACAGAGCCGCTACAATCGAAAAGGTGAAAGAGTACATTACCCGTTTTGGCGGTACTGTAACAGAGGTAGAAGAGTGGGGCAAGAAGAAGCTCGCTTATGAAATCCAGAAAATGCGTGAAGGATTTTACTATTTCGTTCGCTTCGAGTCTGATGCAGCATGCCCGGCAGAGGTTGAGAAACGTGTCCGGATCATGGAGAATGTCATCAGATATTTATGCGTTAGACAGGATGCATAAATAGAAAAGAGGAGATCGAATGAATAAAGTCATCTTAATGGGACGTTTAACCAGAGACCCTGAAGTACGTTATTCCGCAGGGAATAACTCCATGGCAGTTGCCAGATATACACTGGCAGTTGACCGCAGATTCCGCCGCGATGGCGAGAACAATGCCGATTTTATCGGCTGTGTCGCTTTCGGAAAAAGCGCAGAGTTTGCAGAAAAATATCTCCGTCAGGGTACTAAGATTATTGTGACTGGCCGGATTCAGACGGGCAGCTACACGAATCGGGATGGCCAGAAGGTCTACACGACCGATGTGGTAGTGGAGGACCAGGAATTTGCAGAGAGTAAGGCAGCAGCTTCTGAGAGCGGCATGATGCGGCAGTCCGCACCGTCGCCGATGGCTGCTTCTCCTATGCCGTCACCGGCACAGGCTTCCTCAGCAGATGGATTTATGAATATTCCGGACGGAATTGACGAAGAGCTTCCGTTCAACTAGGACCGGATCTCCCACTTGGGGTGTGTTCGGAAATAATGCGTAGAAGAGAATACCGGTTTGCAGTTGACTGGTACCGAAAAGGAGGAATAGTAATGGCATTCAATAAAGATAGAGGCGATGCTCCGATGAAGAGAAGAGGCGGCATGCGCAGAAGAAAAAAAGTTTGCGTTTTCTGTGGTAAAGAGAACAATGAGATCGATTACAAGGATGTAAACAAGCTCAAGAGATACGTCTCTGAGAGAGGTAAGATCCTTCCGAGAAGAATCACAGGAAACTGTGCAAAGCATCAGAGAGCGCTTACTGTAGCGATCAAGAGAGCACGTCACGTTGCACTTATGCCGTACGTACAGGACTAATTCCTGACTGACAGCAGACCTTTGGCCTTCCGGCGTCTTCGGACTTCGGAAGGCTTTTTTAATTGCGAAAATGTAAGGTAAATGGTAAGATAGCCTTGTATAAAGAAGATGCGAAAGGATCCGTACATGAGAGAGACAAGAGGGACAAATATTGAAGTAAAAAAGAATAATCGCAATCATATATTTCGCTATCTGTGTGCGCAGACACAGACAGTGTCAAATCCGGAGATTGCATCAGCGCTTTCCATGAGTCTTCCGACCGTGACAGCGAATACGCGCGAATTTATTGAACAGGGGCTTGTGCGGGAGACCGGGGAGCTGGCGTCTACCGGCGGCAGACGGGCGAAGGCGCTGCGGGTAGCGGCAGAGACGGGACTTGCGCTGGGACTTGATATCACGAAGAACCACATCGGACTCGCACTTGCTGATCTGACCGGAAGCTGTCTGGCGTATGAGCGCATTCATTTTCCATTTGCACATACAGAAGACTACTATCGCAGGGCAGGGCAGGAGCTGGAGGCATTTTTTGACCGTTGCCAGAGTCGGCAAACGGAGCTGTCGCGCAGCCGGATTCTGGGACTTGGCATCTCCTTTCCGGGAATTGTAGACCTTACCATGCAGGAGATCACCTATTCACATGTGCTTGGACTGCATGCGATCCCGTTTGCGGAGGTGACGCGGTATTTTCCGTATCCCTGTCAGCTGCTAAATGATGCGAATGCGGGTGCATACGCAGCCGGGATGCATGCAAAGATGCCGGAGCGCTTCTTTTATCTGTCCTTGAGCAATACGGTCGGGGGAGCGGTATTTCATCACGGAACGCTCGTGCAGGGAAGCAGCTTCCGATGCGGAGAAGCCGGTCATATGACGATCCATCCGGGCGGAAGGAAATGCTATTGTGGGAAGCTGGGATGTCTGGATGCGTACTGTGCGGCCGGCATTCTGTCCGATGCGGCAGGCGGCAGTCTGGAGCAGTTCTTCGAGTATCTGGATGCGGGAGATGTAAAAATGACGGCGCTCTGGGAGGCGTATACCTCGGATCTGGCGATGGCAGTGAATAATATTCATATGATTCTGGACTGTGATGTGATGCTTGGCGGCTACGTCGGCAGCCGGATCGGCGCTCACATTGAGCAGGTACGGGAAAAAGCAGCCGGAAGGAATACCTTTTCCGAAGATGGCGGTTATATCCGTGCATGCAGCGGTGGAAACCGAACCGCGGCGATGGGGGCGGCGCTCGGAATTATTGAGACATTTTTAGAGAAGATATAAGCACTTTAGCTAAAAACAAAGGATAAAATTTGAGAAAAATGCTGAATTGTGGTGAGGTCCGTCAGATTTCCTTGACATCACCTGGAAGGAGGCATAATATAAATACATAATAAAACAGTTTAATTAAGTATTTAAGGAGGAAAAAGATGAAAGGAAAGATGAAGGTAGCGGTAATGCTTGGAATCGGCAAGATGGGATTTGAGGAGCGTGACATCCCGCAGCCAAAGGACGATGAGGTGCTTGTAAAGCTGGAATATGTGGGGATCTGCGGAAGCGACCTGCATTATTATGAGTCCGGTGCGATCGGAGACTATGTCGTAAAGCCGCCGTTTGTACTCGGACATGAGCCGGGGGGCACGGTAGTGGAGGTTGGAAAAAATGTCACACATCTGAAGGTCGGCGACCGCGTGGCGCTTGAGCCGGGCAAGACCTGTGGACACTGCGAATTCTGCAAAACCGGAAGATACAATCTCTGTCCGGATGTCGTATTCTTTGCAACGCCGCCGGTAGACGGAGTCTTTCAGGAGTATGTGGCACATGAGGCAGGACTTTGCTTCAAGCTGCCGGATAATGTGAGCACGATGGAGGGCGCACTCATCGAGCCGCTCGCAGTCGGATTTCATGCGGCACGACAGGGCGGCGCACAGGCAGGCCAGGTTGTGGTCGTGACAGGTGCGGGCTGTATCGGCCTTGTGAGTATGATGGCATTGAAGGCGATGGGGGTATCGAAGGTATATTCCGTCGATGTCATGGATAAACGCCTTGATAAGGCACTGGAGCTTGGCGCAGACGGTGTCATTAACGGAAGCAGAGAAGATGCGGTGAAGAAGGTCATGGAGCTGACCGGTGGTATGGGCTGTGATCTGGTCATTGAGACGGCAGGCACGGAGATCACGACAAGGCAGGCGGTGCAGATGACAAAGAAGGGTGCAACGATCGTTCTGGTCGGCTACAGCAAGACCGGAGAGATCAAGATGCCGATCAGTCTGGCGCTCGACAAAGAGCTGACCTTCAAGACTGTATTCCGCTACCGCCACATTTATCCGATGGCGATCGATGCGGTCGCATCCGGAAGGGTCAATCTTAAGGGAATCGTCACCAATGAGTTTGCGTTGGATGATATCCAGGAAGCAATGGATGAGAGCGTCAATAATAAAGCGGATATTGTAAAGGCGGTTGTGAAGATTTGTTAGAATGCGTTTAAACGAAGCAGGCGAATTCCATGCTTCATTTACTGTTTTGTAAAAATGCAAAACTTCCCGGCAGGATCGGGATGTGCTTGACAAATTCCGAAGAAAAGGGAATAATAGGAGAGGAAAATGATCCGAAAAAGATCCTGAAAGGAGAACGCTATGTTAATCACAAAGCAGACAACCATGGGCGATATGCTCGAGTATGATATGGGAATCGCATATGTCCTGATGGAGTCCGGAATGCACTGTGTCGGATGTCCGTCTTCTATCGGAGAGTCTCTGGAGGAGGCTTGCATGGTACATGGACTGAATGCGGATGAGGTACTGGCATCAATTCAGCAGTATCTTGCAAACAAAAAAGAAGAGGCGAAATAAAAGCCTTTGCCTGACCGGACAAATTCTGCAAAACAGATGGCTTCTGTGCTGGATCTTGTCATTCAGAAAGATAAAGCAGGAATTGCAGACGACGCAGTATCCGTAGTTGTTCCGGATGCAACTGTATACGTTCCGCTAGAAGAACTGATTGACTTCAATCAGGAAATCGAACGTCTGACCAAAGAAGAAACTCGTTTAAATAAAGAGATTGCCCGTGCACAGGGAATGTTAAATAATGAAAAATTTGTAAGCAAAGCACCGGAAGCAAAAGTTCAGGAAGAACGTGAGAAACTGGAAACTTACAAACAGATGAAAGCACAGGTATCTGAAAGACTGGAAGGACTGAAAGCAAAACAGTCCAAATAAACTAGAAGATATGTAAGGGGATATTATGAAAAAAATTCATATTAAAAAACCGGATATTAAAGGTGCAATTGACAAATTAAAGAATTTGAAAAAAGAAGACGTTATTCGCCACTTTAAGGCACGAAAGGAGCGGCGTGCGAGAATTATTGAAGCACGCCGCAACAGTGCATTTGCAAGGAAAATGCAGCCTGTTTATAAATTTATGAATCGTTTTTCGCTGGTGTTCCATGCGCTGCTTGCATGTATCATCAACTTCGCAATTGAGGCGATTTCCCGTCATTCACTCGTAGAAGCGTGGATTTATATGACGGGATCCCCTTTGGTATTTTTGTATAATGCATTTATGATATTTGTCACATTTTCCATTGTATATTTGTTCAAGCGGAGAGTGTTTGTCCGGATTATTATCAGTGTATTCTGGATGATTCTTGGTATAGCAAACGGCTATATGCTGCTAAAGCGTGTTACTCCATTTAATGCGCAGGATTTGAAGATTGCATCAGACGGATTATCGCTGATCAATAAATATCTGGACGGATTTGAGATTATATTATTTATCGTAGGAATCGCGGCGGTTGTTGTATGGATGATTTCTATGTGGAGACGTGGCGGACAGTATGATGGAAAGATTCACCACGTTCGTGCATTGATTGGAATTGTTGTATGTGCAGTGTTATATGTATTTGTTTCCAATCAGGCAGTAGACAAAAGAGTCGTATCCACATATTTCGGAAATATCGCATTTGCATATGAAGACTACGGACTTCCGTACTGCTTCATGGCAAGTGTGTTCAACACCGGAATTGATGAGCCGAGCGGCTACAGTAAGAAAACGATGGAAGAGATCGGACAGAATGGAAAACTTACTGAATCTAAGATCACAAATGCAAAGACGAAGAAGACAAAACCGAATATTTTATTTGTTCAGCTGGAATCTTATTTCGATGTAGATAATGCAGAATTTTTCAAGACATCTCAGGATGTGTGCCCGAATCTTCATAAGATGTTTAAGAAATATTCGACCGGATATTTCAAGGTACCATCGGTAGGAGCCGGAACAGCGAACACAGAGTTTGAGGTGCTGACCGGAATGAATTTACGTTATTTCGGACCGGGAGAATATCCATATAAGACAATGCTGAAGGATCATACGTGCGAGAGTGCGGCTACTGCATTAGGAAAATTAGGATACGGAACGCATGCGTTGCATAATAATGGCGGTAATTTCTACAGCCGTGCGAGAGTATTTAATAATATTGGATTTGACAGTTTTACGAGTAAGGAATTTATGAACATTTTGCAGCTTACAGAGAATGGCTGGGCGAAAGATGCCGTGCTTGTACAGCATATTATGGATGCGATGGATTCAACAAAAGAAAATGATTTCGTATTTACAGTCAGCCTGCAGGGACATGGTGATTACCCGACAGAGAAAGTAATCCAGAATCCGAGAATTACAGTATCGGGGATCGATGATGAGGCATTGAAGAATAAATGGGAATACTATGTAAATCAGGTTTATGAGATGGATCAGTTTGCCGGTAATCTGATTAAGGCAGTAGAGAAGAGAAAAGAACCGACCGTTGTAGTTTTCTACGGCGATCATCTTCCGACAATGGGCTTAAAAGCAGAAGACTTAAAGAGCCGGTATCTCTACAATACGAACTATGTCATCTGGGATAATATCGGGCTTAAGAAACAGGACAGAAATATTCCGTCTTACCAGATCATGTCAGAAGTATTTGAACGTCTGGGAATCCATTCCGGAACATTGTTCAACTATCATCAGACAAGAAGAAAGACGAAGAATTATCTGTCCGACCTGGAGCTTTTACAGTACGATATCCTTTATGGCAAACAGTATGTTTACAATGGCAAGAAACCGATCACAGAAGGACATATGAAGATGGGAATCCGCAATGTAACATTGAAAAATGTTGTACCGCATCTCGATGAAGGTTACAGTCTGTATGGCGAAAACTTTACCAAATCGAGCAAAGTATTTGTAAATGACGAGAAGCAGGATTCTACGTTTCTGAATAATACGAGAATTGACCTGGATGAGACAGAACTTAAGAATGGAGATAAGATCTCGATTGTACAAATGGGATCTAGCGATACGGTATTCAGAAAGTCAGATGAATATATTTATAAGGATGGAAAACTGACAGTACAAAAAGGAACAGGAACCGATACAACCAAGTCCTGGGTACCACAGGCCGACGGAGATAAATAATGAAACATCAAATACCGTCTAATTACAGGGAAGCTGTCGATTATATCGAAGAGCTTCCCAAGTTTACGGAAAAACATCCGTTAAAGCATACAAAAAAATATTTGGAAAAATTACAGAATCCGGCAGAGAACTGCAAAGTCATCCATGTGGCAGGTACGAATGGAAAAGGTTCCGTATGTGCTTATCTGCAGGCTGTTTTACAGGCAGAAGGGAAAAAAACAGGATTTTTCACATCGCCACATCTGATCAAGATCAATGAACGAATACAGATTGACAGAGAAGAGATTTCCGATGATACATTTTATGATGTATTCTGTGAAGCGTATCATGTAGCACAGGAAATGGAGCAGGAAGGTGAAGGACATCCTTCTTATTTTGAATTCCTGTTTGGCATGGGAATGAAAGCCTTTGAAAAGGCAGGCGTAGAATATATCATTTTGGAAACAGGACTCGGTGGCAGACTGGATGCGACCAATGCTGTGGAAAGTCCAGTTCTTACAGTTATCACATCCATCAGTCTGGATCACACAGCAATTCTGGGTGATACAATTGAGAAAATTGCTTTTGAAAAAGCAGGGATTATCAAGGAAGGAGTTCCGGTTATTTTTGACGGAAGCCGGGCAGAGGCGACGGAAGTGATACGGCGCCAGGCGGAGAAAATGCACGCACCTTGCAGAAAAATCTCGAAAAATGCGTTCGAAATCCGTGAAGTTACGAGAAACCATATTGCATTTTCAAGGCGAAATGCTTATGATAAAGATGTTATCTGGCAGGTTCCAATCTGCGGATGTTATCAGGTAATGAATGCGCAGATTGCGCTGGAAGCACTGGAATGTCTGTTAGGAAACTGTGAGAGCGAACCGGACAGAAGGAAGAAGTGGGTTGATGCCGTCGCATCCATTCACTGGGAAGGGCGTATGGAAGAAGTAGCGGAGCATGTGCTTGTAGACGGAGCGCATAATCCGGGTGCGATCGAAGCGTTTGTGGAGAGTATACACCTTTTGTATCCGGAACCGGAACCATTGCCGATAGTAGTATTTTCTGCTGTGGCGGACAAAGACTACGAGTGGATGATTGCATATCTGTGCAGGTATCTGCCGGCAAAGTTATATATTGTAACAGAGATCCCTGACAAACGGAGAGTGTCAGCCGAAGAACTTAAGAAAGTATTTGAAAGATATACGGACTGTGAAGTTGTGGCTAAAAGCGATATAGGGGATGCCCTTAAGGAAGCTTATGACAGACGGGGAGAGAGTGAGATTTACTGTCTCGGATCTTTGTATCTTGTGGGAGCTATAAAAGAACGAATAGCAGGAGGTAACAATCATGCTGAATTACGATGAAGAAGTGAAGAAGTTTCAGCCGAGTCTGGAAGTAGAAGATATCGAGGGCGCGGTGTATCAGGAAGACTTAAGTGATATGACAGACATTATACGAGAGATGATGGAACAGACGAAATAAAGGGGATTATATGGATTATTCAACGAAACTCGTGTACCAGTCCAACTACTGGTATAATGATGGTCTGAAGCGTGCGAATATCCGGGATCTGTCCGGAGCAATTCTATCGCTCAGACGTAGTTTACAATATAATAATGCGAATGTAGCAGCCAGAAACCTTCTCGGTCTTGTTTATTATGGCAGAGGAGAAGTGGTAGAAGCACTTGTAGAATGGATTCTCAGTAAGAATTTCCAATCCAAAGATAATATTGCCAATTATTTTATTAAAAAGGTACAGGAAGTTCCGGGAGAGCTGGAGCAGGTGAACCAAGCAGTCAAAAAATATAACCAGAGTATTGAATATGCCAGACAGGGTGGCGATGATATTGCGATCATACAGCTTAAGAAAGCACTTGCCACGCATCCGGGTTATGTAAAAGCACGCCAGCTTCTGGCACTTCTGTATCTGAAGAATGAACAGTATTCTATGGCGAGACAGGAGATCCGTGTAGCGCACAGGCTAGATACGACAGATCCGGTGACACTTCGATATATGCATGAACTGAATCAGATCCGAAAGAGCAGAACTGTCAGAATAAAAGATAAGAAAAAAGAAGATTTTGTTTCTTACAATCTGGGAAATGAGACGATCATTCAGCCGGCATCCGGTAATTTTAAAGAAAATCTGGGGCTGCATACAGTTCTGAATATTTTGATCGGACTTGCGGTCGGTGTTGCGGTTATGTGGTTTCTGATCCTTCCGGCGGTATCTAATTCAAGACAGAAGACTGTCAACAAGCAGACGGCTTCGTTCAGTGACCAGATCGCAACGCAGGATGCGCAGATTAGTGCACTTAAGAAAGAACTGGAAACTTACCGCTCTTCCGACAAGAAGAATAAGAAATCAAAAGCAACCGCAGCTACAACACAGGAAAGCTATGAGGCGGTGATGAACATTGCTGATCATTACAAAGCCGGTGATATGAGTAATGCGGATATGCTGGCAGAGCTTCTGAAAGTGAATAAGAGCACACTTGGCACACAGGGAAAGAAACAATTTGAGCAGATTACATCATCACTTTATCCGACAATGTGCCAGAGATTATTTGCTACTGCGACAGCAAATTATGATGTGGCAAATTATGATACCGCGATCAGTAATCTGGATCAGATCATGCAGATGGACCAGGGTTACAATGATGGAAAAGCAATGCTCCTTCTTGCACAATGCTATGAAAAACAGAATAAGACAGGCAAGGCTAATACATACTATCAGAAGATTGTCGATAAGTACAGCGGAAAAGAAGCGGCTACAACAGCGAAAGAGGCATTGAATAAACAGAATAAACAAAACTAAATAAATATATGAATGTAATTACGAAAGAAAAGGATATGCGAAGAAGCATGTCCTTTTTCTTTACTCAAAAAAGGAGGACACACAATGAAATATGAAGTGCAGGAGAACTGTCTTACTATTTTTCTCCCCGGAGAACTGGATCATCACAATGCAGAAGAAATCCGGAAACGTTCCGATTATCTGATCGACCAGAATCATATCCGGTATGTGATCTTTGATTTTACGGATACGACATTTATGGACAGCTCCGGAATAGGTGTCATTATGGGGAGATATAAACGAATTTATATGCTGGGAGGAGAGGTGTGTGCCGTGCATACAAGTGAAAGAATGAAAAAAATACTGACAATGTCAGGAGTAACCAGGATCATGCAGATTTATGAGGAGGACAGGTAGATGGAAAATACGAATGAAATGGAACTTATTTTTGACAGCCGCTCGGCAAATGAATCTTTTGCCAGAGTAACTGTTGCATCCTTTATGACATCACTGAATCCGACACTGGAAGAAGTGTCGGATGTGAAAACGGCAGTTTCAGAAGCTGTAACAAATGCCATTATACATGGATATGAAAATGAAGTACATAACATCCGCATCCACTGTACAACAGAAGGACAGACTTTATATGTAGAAATCTCTGATCAGGGAAAAGGAATTGAAGATGTAAAGCAGGCAATGGAACCGCTCTTTACAACAAGACCGGAACTGGATCGGTCGGGAATGGGATTTTCCTTTATGGAAGCATTTATGGATCTTTTGGAAGTGGAGTCGGAAGTCGGGAAAGGAACGACGGTAAAGATGGCAAAAACTATTGGTAAAGGACGTAAATTATGGATCACACAATCGCTTTGATCAGAAAATCACATGCGGGCAACCGTACGGCAAGAGCGCAGCTTGTGGAAGAAAATACAGGACTTGTCTGGTGTATTGTGAAACGGTATTTTAACCGGGGGGTGGAAGCAGAAGATTTGTTCCAGATCGGAACGATCGGACTTTTGAAAGCGATCGACAAATTTGATCTGAAATATGAAGTGAAATTTTCAACTTATGCAGTCCCGATGATCGTCGGTGAAATCAAACGCTTTCTGCGGGACGATGGAATGATCAAAGTGAGCAGATCGCTGAAAGAATTGGCATACCGCGGGTATCTCTGTCAGGAAGCACTTGGTAAAAAACTGGGACGCGAGCCATGTATTACAGAAGTTGCTGCAGAGATGCAGGTAGAACCGGAAGAACTGGTACAGGCGTTTGAAGCGACCGGAGAATTGGAATCTCTGCATAAACCAATCTACAGAAAAGACGGACAGGAGCTGACACTGGCAGACAAACTGGCAAGTCCGGCAGAAGAGACGGAAGAAGTGCTGAATCACATGTTTTTGAAAGAATTGCTGGCAAGTCTTAATAAAGAAGAACGAAGGCTGATCTATCTGAGATATTTTGCAGAACGTACACAGTCTCAGGTGGGAGAAGAACTTGGTATTTCGCAGGTACAGGTATCCCGGATGGAGAAAAAAATATTAAAAAGTATGCGGGAACAGATCTGACAGGCATATCTATGAATATTTTTTCTGGAACCATCCATACTAATCACAGAAAGAAGGTGAAAGTATGGATGAAACCAGAAAGAAGTTCCGGATATGCCTGATCTGCGTTGTGGCGGCAGCGGTTCTGACCGGTATGATCTATTATTTTGCAGAGTGTAATGCGGCGGAAAGAGAGACGGAAGGAACGCTGGTAGATAGAAGGTGGGAGGCAGAAAGTGGCATCGAACAGTGAAACAATCTATATTAAGGCAGGTCGTAATACAGAAGTAAAGAAACCGGACATAACATTGGGAGAAGTGCTGGAGATTACATGCGTGAATCCATCAATGGAAGCAAAAGTCCGGTTTCTTCGCCTGTTAAAAGGAATCAACGGTCGTGTAGCGGTATCGGTTCTGAAAGTCGTTTCTATGATACAGGAAGTGTATCCGAACGCGGACGTGCAGAGTATCGGAGAGCCGGATTTTATTGTAACCTATGAAGAGCCGGGGAAAGGCAGCAGATTCATGCAGCGCGTAAAAGTCGTGTTTGTGTCAGTGCTGAGTTTTTTCGGTGCGGCATTTTCCATCATGGCATTTAATAACGATGTGGATGCACCCAAACTTTTCGACCAGATATACACACAGATCATGGGGAATAAACCGGATGGCTTTACCATACTGGAACTGACATACAGTCTAGGGCTTGCAGTTGGAATATTGATCTTCTTCAATCATTTTGGAAAGAAGAAATTTACCGTTGATCCGACACCGATGGAAGTAGAGATGCGGCTGTATGAAAATGATATTCAGACAACCCTGATTGAAACATATTCGAGAAAGGAGAGGGAGCTTCATGTGGATCAGACAGATTCTTCTTGCAGTCATAGGAAGTAGTGCAGGTGCGGTGGCAGCGGGTGGTCTGTTTGCATTTATCGCAGAACTTGGCGTAATCTCGGATTTCGCAGACCGGACACACACAGGAGATAAGATCCAGTGGTACGAAACATGTGTAATGCTTGGCGGTATTTTGGGCAATCTGTTCTGGCTCTGGCAGATACCGCTTCATGGCGGTGTGATACTGCTGGCGGCGGTGGGGATATTTTCAGGGATGTTTGTCGGCTGCTGGGCAATGGCGCTGGCAGAGATCCTGAATCTGTTCCCGGTATTTATGCGGCGTTTTAATCTGGTGAACTGCCTTGCAGGTATTATTTTAGGAATCGCAGCCGGGAAAACACTCGGATGTATATGGATACTTTTACAGGAGGCGAAATGACAGAATGTTAAGTAATGAGATAAATGACAAAAAAGCGCAGGAAATGAAAAAAGAAAACTACAAAAAATATGTAAAACAGAAAACACCGGTGCATGCACTTGAAACAAATATGTTCCGCGCATTCCTGACCGGCGGAATCGTCTGTACGATCGGGGAATTTTTACTGAATTGGTGTGAAAATATGGGAATGACCAAAGAAATCGGTGGAAGCTGGTGTTCATTGATACTGGTATTTTTAAGTGTTCTGCTGACAGGATTCAATATTTACCCGAAGATTGCAAAATGGGGAGGCGCAGGGGCACTTGTTCCGATTACCGGATTTGCCAATTCGGTAGCAGCACCGGCAATTGAATATAAAAAAGAAGGACAGGTCATGGGTATTGGCTGCAAGATTTTTACAATCGCAGGACCGGTGATTTTATATGGAATCTTCACCAGCTGGGTACTGGGTATTGTTTACTGTATTTTCGGGAAAGGAGTCTGAAGATGCAAAAAGGAAAACAGAGTATTATTTTAAAAAAAGGACCATATCTTATAAGCAGTGCATCTGTTGTTGGGAAAAAAGAAGGAGAAGGTCCGCTTGGGGAGTTATTTGATATTATAGAAGAAACTGATCTTTTCGGAGAAGACAGCTGGGAAGAGGCAGAGAGTACAATGCAGAAGGAAGCATGCCAGATTGCGCTCGGAAAAGCAGGTCTTAAACCGGAGGACATCCGGCTGACATTTGGAGGTGATCTGCTACGGCAGGGAATTGTCACATCTATGGGAGCAAGACAATTTGAAATCCCACTGTTCGGTCTGTATGGCGCCTGTTCTACTTCTGGTGAAGCACTTGCACTGGGAGCTATGTGCGTGGGGGCAGGCTATGGCGAGTATATGCTTGCTGTAACATCCAGTCATTTTGCCTGTGCGGAAAAAGAATTCCGCTTTCCGCTCGGTTATGCCAGCCAGCGCCCCTTGAGCGCGCAGTGGACTGTGACCGGAAGTGGTGCATTCATCATCGGTGCGGATGGAGCACAGAAGAAAAGTCGTGTGAAGATCACTGGAATTACAACAGGAAAGATCATTGATTACGGCTTAAAAGATTCCCAGAATATGGGGGCTTGTATGGCGCCGGCGGCATGTGATACAATCTGGCAGCATCTTAAAGATTTTGGAAGACAGCCCGAAGATTATGACCGGATCATAACCGGAGATCTTGGCTATGTCGGACAGAGTATTCTATTTGACCTGATGAGAAAAAAAGATATAGATATTAAAAAGATGCATATGGACTGCGGAATGCAGATTTTTGATCAGAGTACGCAGGATACACATGCCGGGGGCAGTGGATGTGGCTGTGCTGCGACAACGCTCAGTGCTTATATTCTGCCGAAAATAGAAAGCGGTGAATGGAATCGTGTATTGTTTGTGCCGACCGGGGCTCTTATGTCTACGGTTAGTTACAACGAGGGAGCGAGTGTGCCGGGGATCGCACATGCGATCGTACTGGAACATGCATAGCATGTGATATAAATGAACGCTTTGGCAGGAGAGAGTATTTCTTCTGCAATTTTACAAAAAAGAAAGGCAGGAAATAAGATGGAATATATCAATGCATTCTGGGTGGGCGGTTTAATCTGTGCGTTGGTGCAGATTCTGTTAGACCGGACGAAACTGATGCCCGGGCGGATCATGGTTCTTCTGGTGTGTACCGGGGCAGTACTTGGCACACTTGGAATTTATGAACCAATTCAGGAATATGCGGGCGCCGGTGCGAGCGTTCCCCTTACAGGATTCGGAAATCTCCTATGGCAAGGTGTCAGAAAGGCGGTTGACGAAGAAGGCGTGATCGGAATTTTTCTGGGAGGGTTCCAGGCGAGTGCGGCGGGAATTGCCGGTGCTTTAATATTTGGATATCTGGCTTCGCTTATATTTGAGCCGAAAATGAAGGAGTAATTGAAAAAGAGATACCAAAAAGATATTAAAAAAATCGAAAAAAAGATTGTGTTCTTCTATAACAAATGGTATTGTAAAAATAGTGAGCTTGTTAAGAATAAATTAAGAAATTGTAAAAAAATAAGCTTAAAAAACAGCATAAGGGACATATTTGTAGGAGGAAGACAATGAATTATGTAGATATACTGATACCTTTTGTCGGTGGTCTTGGAATGTTTATTTATGGTATGCAGATCATGGCACAGGGACTGGAGAATGCAGCGGGAAGCAAGATGAAATCACTGCTGGAAGTGCTGACGAAGAACAAACTGATGGGAGTGTTACTGGGAGCTGCGATCACAGCAGTCATTCAGAGCTCTTCAGCGACAACCGTCATGGTCGTTGGTTTTGTTAATGCCGGAATCATGAACCTGACCCAGGCAATGGGAGTGATCATGGGTGCCAACGTTGGTACAACCGTTACCGGATGGCTCGTATCTTCCGTAGAGTGGGCAGAATTTTTAAGCCCGGAGAAGCTAGCACCGATCGCAGTGATTATCGGTGTGGTTATCATGTTGACAGGCAAGAGACGTACATCCAAAGAGATCGCCAATATTATTGTTGGCTTTGGTTTACTTTTTATCGGTATTTCTACGATGTCATCAGCAGTAGAGCCGCTGAAAGAATTTGACGGATTTGTACAGATGTTTGTTACATTAGGAAAGAATCCGATCCTCGGTATTCTGGCTGGAGCGCTTGTGACGGCAGTGATTCAGAGTTCTTCCGCATCGGTTGGTATTCTGCAGAGTCTTGCAGCAGCGGGATTGGTACCATTCAGTGCAGCTATTTATATTATCATGGGACAGAATATCGGTACTTGTATTACAGCAATTTTATCCAGTGTAGGTGCGAAAAAGAATGCGAAGGCAGCAGCACTTATGCACCTGATCTTTAATATCATCGGAACGATTATTTTCAGTATCATTGCAATCGTTTACTTTACCGTGCTGAATCCACAGGCAGGAACAGGAAATATTACACAGACAGAGATCAGTATGGTGCATACATTCTTCAACATTGCAACGACAGTTATGTTATTCCCGGCATCTAACCTGATCGTGAAAATTGCCAAGAAGATCGGCCGTGTGGATGAAGATGCCAATGATCCGGGAACAGTACTTCTCGATGAACGTATGTTACAGACACCGGGTATTGCCCTGCAGTCTGCGGTAAAAGAAACCGTTCGTATGGGTGAGATCGTAAGGAGATCCATTGAAGTTGCAAAAGATGTACTGTATACACAGGATCAGGAAGCAATTGATATTTTGAAAAATGATGAGAGTGATGTTGACAGACTCTGTGCGGGAATTACCAATTATACGATCAAATTATCTTCCTTACAGATCAGTGAGAAAGAGCATCAGGAAGCAGCACATCTGTTACAGGTGCTTTCCGATATGGAACGTGTCAGTGATTACTGTGAAAATATCTCTGAGTTTGCAGAGACACTCCGAGATAAGAAAGCATCCTTCTCTGAGACAGCAAAGAAGCAGTTAAAAGAAATGATTGAGGAGACTGCGAAAAGCTATTTCTATGCACTGGATGCATTTAAAGAGCAGAGCCATGAGAAGGCACTGCGCGTTATTGAAAAAGAGACAAAAGTGGATGACCTTGAGGTGAAACTGCGGAGCCGTCATATTAAGAGACTGTCTAATAATGAATGTAATACAGAAGCGGGTATTGTATTCTTAGATACGCTGGTTTGTATGGAACGTATTTCTGACCATGCAAGAAATATCGCAGAAGAAGTACTCGAAGAGTAATCAGCGGATAAAACTCGCAAAGTGTATTTTATCCGTTGTGAGTAAGACATCTGGACTCGAATAAAAAAATTGGGAAAAAAATGTCATGTATCAGCAGGAACCGGTACATGACATTTTTTGTATCTTTGTTTACATTTTACATGAATATCGAATTTTAATCATTATAAGAATGTTCGTGAACTTCCGACAGCCATTCCAAGGCCTGCGTAAGTCCATCCGCGGAAAATTCAAATTCCTTCCATTCTTTCTTCTCATCAGCAGTCTTCTCGAAACAATATGGTTCCGGATAGGCACATGCTTTTAATGTATCCTCATCTTTTTGCAATAAATAGCGCATACCGTGATGAGAACCGGTATAGACTTCTTTTTTTAAAAACTGTAAAGATAATCCGATTGGTTCCAGCATGATAAAACTCCTTTTTATTCTTCTATAATATGGATTTCCAGATAATCAAAATCAATAGAATCTACAAAATTATCCTGATAAAATCTTGTCTTATCGTGGCGTTTAAATTCATCTATCGTAGATTCCAGCCAGATTGGTTTGCTGAGATCAAATTCATAGCAGATCTCTTCCAGTGCGTGAAAGATCTTATGGGTTCTTGTATCATCTGAATCATCACAGATCACAGTGTCCCGAAGCATATGATTGTCTTTAAATTCTTTGCCCCATAAACGAAACATAAGTGTTCCCTCGCTTTCCTGATAATGAAATGAGTATAGTCGTTTTCTGAGAAAAAGTAAACACTTTTAGAGAGTAAACTTTTTATGGAAGTTGCTTTTTGGCAGAAGCTATGATAGGATTTTTCTAAATGACAAGACACATAACAATACAGATGATGTATTGGGTGTAATTATGAGGTGGAAAATGGAAAAAGTAAAGAAAGTGTTGGATCGGATTTTTATTGAAGGGTTAAGTGCGATGGCGCAGGGCTTGTTTGCAACGCTGATCATCGGCACGATCATTCAGCAGATCGGAAGTTTTATTCCCGGGCAGGCAGGAACGATACTGTTTGTAATTGGCAAAGTAGCTGCGTCTCTGACAGGAGCAGGAATTGGTGTTGCAGTTGCTTACAAATTTAATGAAAGCCCGCTGGTTGTTGTATCTGCGGCAACAGCAGGTATGACAGGCGCATTTGCAAGTAAATTGCTGGCAGGAACAGTTCTGGTTGACGGAGCAATGGTTTATTCAGGTCCGGGAGAACCATTAGGTGCATTCCTTGCAGCGTATGTAGGGATTTATTTTGGACATCTTGTTTCCGGAAAAACGAAAGTGGATATTCTTGTAACACCAATTATAAGCATCGGAACAGGTTCTGCTGTAGGGCTGATCCTTGGACCGCCGATTTCCGGATTTATGTTGTGGCTTGGTTCGGTTATTAACTGGGGAACAGAACAGCAGCCATTTTTGATGGGAATCATTGTTTCTGTACTGATGGGAATGATACTGACATTGCCGATCAGTTCGGCGGCACTGGGAATTATTATGAATTTATCCGGTCTGGCAGCAGGAGCGGCGACGATAGGCTGCTGTTGTAATATGGTTGGATTTGCCGTGGCAAGCTACAGAGAGAATAAGATTGGAGGATTGCTTGCACAGGGAATTGGAACTTCTATGCTGCAAGTTCCGAATATTGTAAGAAAACCGATAATCTGGCTTCCGGTGATCCTGTCCAGCGCGGTTTTAGGACCGACAGGCACAGTTCTTCTGCATATGACAGGTAATGCAACCGGATCAGGAATGGGAACGGCAGGATTGGTAGGGCAGATTATGACCTGGCAGACGATGATCGCAAGTGAGACAGGAGCGGTTGTATTGTTGAAGATTCTGCTGATACAGATTGTGCTTCCGGCAGTCGTAACACTGGGAATCAGTGAATGGATGCGAAAAAAAGGATGGATTCAATTCGGAGACATGAAATTGGATTTCTAAATGCACAGGACATGAATTCATGGTATACTGTTAAGAGGTAACGAAAGAAGAGAAAACAGAAAGCGGGGATGTTAGCAATGATAGGAACCGGAAGAATTCATGTATATTACGGAACAGGAAAAGGCAAGACAACAGCGGCAGTAGGACAGGTGGTCCGGGCAGCGGGGAGCGGACTTAAGGTTCTGATGTTTCAATTCATGAAGAACAATTCTTCCAGTGAGCGTGCAATCCTGGAGCAGATTCCGAATGTAACGTGCCTTCCGGGCAGGGATAAGATCAAATTTTACAATCAGATGAATTCTGATGAACGGGCAGAATTAAAGCATTATAACACGAAAGCATTAGATGAGATAATCAAATTCTGTAGTCCGTTTGACGTATTATTTTTAGATGAGATACTGTGCGCAGTTTCTCTGAATCTTCTGAATGAAGATAAACTGATGAGTTTTCTGGAGCATAAGCCGAGAGGACTGGAGATCATTATGACCGGACATGAAGTGTCAGATCGGATCATCCGTGCTTCCGATTATGTGACGGAGATGAAAAAAGTAAAACATCCATATGACAAGGGACAGTCAGCAAGAGAAGGAATCGAATATTAATCCTTAAAAATCTATTAAAACAGGAACAATTTCTGGCCGCTTATGTTATACTCTTCGGGTGCCGCAAGAAGACTTCGAAGGACGGAAGGAGAGAGGCAATCGTGGAGAATGCAATTAAGAATTACGAAGATGTGGACAGCTGGAAGACCATTATGTTTCTTTATAATTCCGCGTTAAAGGAAGTAGGAACGAAACTGGAGATTCTAAATGACGAATTCCAGCATGTACATCAGTACAATCCGATCGAGCACATTAAGACACGTGTGAAGACACCGGAGAGTATTGTGAAGAAGTTAAAAAGATACGGTTATGAGACATCCATAGAGAATATGGTAAAATACATCAACGATATTGCAGGAGTAAGATTGATCTGTTCATTTACTTCTGATATATACAGATTGGCAGAGATGATTGGAAACCAGAGTGATTTAAAGGTATTATCGATCAAAGATTATATTAAGAATCCGAAAGCAAGCGGCTACAAGAGCTATCACATGCTTGTATCGGTTCCGATTTTCCTGTCAGACAGTGTTGTAGATACAAAGGTAGAGATCCAGATCCGGACGATCGCGATGGATTTCTGGGCAAGTCTGGAGCATAAGATTTATTACAAATTTGAGGGAAATGCGCCGGAATATATCAGCCGGGATCTCAGAGAGTGTGCAGATATGGTGTCAACACTGGATGAGAAGATGTTGTCGTTAAATGAGGCGATCCAGGCGTATGTAGAAGAACAGGAAGAATTAAAAGGACGGAAGAAAAGTGAAGTATCCTAATATTTATCCGGGCAGTTTTATAGACAGACCGAACCGGTTTATTGCTTATGTGGAATGTGCCGGTCGTACAGAGACTGTCCATGTGAAAAATACAGGACGCTGTGCGGAACTTTTGCAGCCGGAGGTACCGGTGTATATACAGAAAAGCGATAACCTTGAGCGTAAGACAGGATGGGATCTTATCGCAGTAGAGAAAGGCGACAGACTTATCAATATGGATTCCCAGGCGCCGAATAAGGTAGCGCAGGAATGGATCTGCGCCGGTGGACTGGTGCCGGATCCGGTACTTGTAAAGCCGGAGTACACATACGAGAATTCTAGATTTGATTTCTATGTGGAGACGAAGAATCAGAAGATTCTGGTGGAAGTTAAAGGAGTTACATTGGAAGAAGACGGTGTAGTCCGGTTTCCGGATGCGCCGAGTGAACGTGCCGTAAAGCATGTACAGGAATTAAAGAAAGCAAGAAAAGCGGGGTACGAAGCGTACGTCTTGTTTGTGATACAGATGAAAGGTGTACGCTATTTTACGCCAAACAGGCAGACACATCCGGAATTTGCGGAAGTCTTACAGGAAGCCGCGGATGCAGGAGTAAAGATCCTTGCAAGAGACTGTGTAGTGACGACAGACAGCATGACGCTTGCGGATGAAGTCCCGGTTGTGCTTGGACAGCCTGAGCTTCATGAGATGGCAGAACCATTAACCGGATGGTATAGGAAATACCACCGTGACCTTCCGTGGAGACATCACCCGGATCCGTACAGAGTATGGATATCAGAGATTATGCTGCAGCAGACAAGGGTAGAAGCGGTGAAGGGATATTATGATCGCTTTTTACAAGCGTTGCCGACAGTGAAGGATCTGGCAGAGGCGCCAGAAGACAAGCTGCTCAAATTGTGGGAAGGTTTAGGGTATTACAACCGGGTACGCAACATGCAGAAAGCAGCAATCCAGATCATGGAAGAGTATGGCGGTGAATTTCCGGCAGATTATGAGAAAATCCTTGAACTGAAAGGGATCGGAAGCTATACGGCAGGAGCAATCAGTTCATTTGCGTTTGGAATTCCGAAACCGGCAGTAGACGGCAATGTGTTGCGTGTAGTAACGAGAGTTCTGGCAGATGATGCAGATATTATGAAGCAGAGCACGAAGAAGAGGCTGGAGAAAGCGATCGAAGAAGTCATTCCGGCAGATGCGGCCAGTGATTTTAATCAGGGACTGATCGAGCTGGGAGCGATTGTCTGTGTGCCAAATGGCGAACCAAAATGCGGGGAATGTCCACTTAAGAATATATGCCGTGCAGAAAAAGAGGGGCTGACAGATAAGTTACCGGTGAAGAAAAAGGCAAAAGCAAGGCGGATTGAGAAAAAGACCGTTTTTCTGTTTGAAGATCTGCAGGAGATTGCTATCCGTAAAAGACCGGCAAAAGGATTGCTTGCCGGACTCTATGAACTGCCGAATGTAGAAGGGCATCTGACAAGAAAAGAGGCAGAAAACTATTGCCGTTCTATTGGACTTATGCCGGTAAGAATTAAAAAATTACCGGATGCAAAGCACATTTTCAGCCATGTGGAGTGGCAGATGAAAGGTTATCAGATTCAGGTGGATGAGTTGGAGAAGACAAATGAGAAAGGATTTTTGTTCATACATCCGGGAGAGATCCGGGAGAAGTATTCCATCCCATCTGCATTTGCAGCGTATACGAAGGACATTCTATGATACCAGAATACCAAGTTCGGCACGGAACAATACGCGGGTATCAGAAAAAGAAGAGGAGTGTGATTAGAAGATGACACTCCACGAAAATAAAAAAGAATCGCAATTGACAGATTGGTTTATAGAGATCAGTCAACTGCGATTCTTTTTATTTTAATATTATATTTTATTCTAGATCGGCTGCTGTGACAGCTTCGGTGCCCGCTTTGTCTGTGTTACATAGATCAGCGGATAAATCATAAAGGTAAGTGCCACTGCTGCGATCACATCCGTTACAGAGTGTTGCTTTAAGAACATGGTAGACAGAATAATCAGTCCGGCAAGTCCGTAAGAAACAAACTGGATACCGCGGTGTTTTTTCAGTGCCTGGCTGTGTCCGATGGCGATAGCAGCGCCAAGTGAATTATATACATGAATACTTGGCAGTACATTCGTCGGTGTATCGGTGCTGTAAAGCTGTTGTACCAGTCTTGTAAAAACAGTATCGTTCGCAAATGTGTGCGGACGCAGGTTTAATTCATTTGGAAATACTGTGCAGATGATCAGGAAGATCGTCATTCCGGTGAATAAAAATGCTGTAAGCTGGTAATATCCTTTCTTATCCGTAAAGAAGAAATATGCGATCGTTACAGCAATAAATAAAAACCATAACAGATACGGAACAATAAAATATTCTACAAACGGGATATAATCGTCAAGTGGTGAGTGGATCAGATAGTAATGGCTGAATCTGTGCTTCTCCAGATAACAGAACCAAGGCATGTAGATAAAGCTATATAATAAAACCCATGCATGACGATACCGCAGGATAAATTGTTTGATTTTCGTAATGGATTGCATAATTACGCCCCTTTATATAACAAGTCTTATCTAAAGATTAGCTAAGTTTCTCAACGGATTATAACATGAAAAGATAGAATCAACAACAATGTTCATCTATTCTTAATAATTTTCACCATGTTTTTCGAAAATCTGCATATCATAACAGCGTTTGCCTTCCAGCAATGCCTCAGGTGTACGAAGTGTCCAGACAGCTGTAGGTGTTCCAAAGAATTTCCGTAAGAAAGAAACAGTAAATTTAGGAAGGTTTTTCAGTTTATAAGAAATAAAATCCGGTCTGCCAAGAAAATTAAGAAGCAGGTTTTCGGCAAGAAAACGTAAAAACCAGAGTTCTTTCAGAGGATCCTTCGTAAGTCTGGAAGAAAGCTGTCCACGCAGAACTTCCGGAGCATGCCTGCGATACCAGAAAAGTCCCATCGTATTAAAAGACTGAATCATATAATTTCCATGATAACAGGAAAGGGCCTTATGAACATGCTGACAGATAGCGGTGGAACGACCGGGAATTTTCAATTCGATCAGAAGAGGTACCTGTCCGTTTACCAGTGACAGAACATCTTCAAACAGAGGAATCTGTTCTTCCGTATCCTGGAGACGGCATGTTTTCAGCTCCGGAACTGTCAAATCTTCGATCGTGCCGGATTTTTTACAGACACGGTTCAGAGTATCATCGTGGAAAACAACCAGTCTGCCATCTTTGGTGAGATGAACATCCAGCTCAATGCCATAACCGTGGGAAAGCGCCTGCCGGAACGCGGGCATAGAATTTTCTGGAATTCCATTTTCAATACTGTGATATCCACGATGAGCAAAACAGGTTCCACGATACAATTTTAAAAGTTCCTGCCGTTTGCCTGTCCGGGGGAAAAGCAAAAAGAGAACAAATAAACACAGACAAACAATAAAAATGAGTATTCCGTGATACATAAAATACATCTCCTTAACTTAAAATCAGACGAATTTTCTCAGGTTCCAGAGAACAGGTAATTTCTCGTTTTAAATATACCGGTTCTCCGTCTGTATGGACCGCAAGTGGTTTCGGGCTGGTAAAAGTTGCTTTTTTACATTGATATGTATGGATTCCTTTGAAAAATACATGCCATCCTTTAAAAGCGGTTGGCAAAAGCATAAGAATGACAGCTTTCGGGAATCCTTCTACTACAATAACATCCAGAATATCATCAGAAGGATCTGCTTTTGGACAGAAACGGAATCCACCGCCCTCTGTGCGCTGATTCATAGCCGCAGCGAAATAAACTTTGTGAAAAAGTATTTCTTCTGTATCACCGGACAGCTCCGTAAGCCGAATGTGCATATCACAGGGTGTCATGGTGAAAATCTGGGAAAGTGCAACGCCAACGTAGGAGAGTTTTCCAAGATGCAGCTTATTAAGAAATCGTTTCAGCGGAGAGACGATTACCTGATGGCAGACAGCGGCATCAAATCCAAGACCGGAACTGACAGCAAAACGGCGCCGGCAATAAGGCTTGCTGTCTGTTTCATATTCTGTCACTCCGATATTTAAGTATGCAAAACGGGAAGGCTTAAGGATATGTTTAAGTGCTGTGAGTGGATCTCGGGAAAGTCCCATGCTCCTTGCAAAATCATTGCTGGATCCAATCGGAATGTATCCAAGTGTGATGTCGGACAGATCGCTGATGCCGTCAATGACTTCATTTAAAGTGCCGTCACCGCCAAGAACAATCAGTGTTTCCAAAGATGGATCGGCACACAAATGAGCGGCAAGCTTCGAGGCATGCCGCTGATATTTAGTGAAAAAGACCTGATAAGAGATCTCGTTCTCTTTCAGATATTGTTCCAGTGTGTTCCAGACAGTCTGACCGAGGCCGCTTCTGGAACCGGGATTTACAAGAAAAGTGTACATGATTTAAAATGCTCCGTTCAGATAAGTCTCCAGACTTCGCTTCATATTTCCTTCAAAATCCGCATGTCCTTCTTTCAGACACCATTCAAAAACGTTACCGATCACGATCATACGGATATCGGTTGTAAGAGCTTCCAGATCTCCGGATATCTGTAAAATTCCGGCATCCATGCATTTCTGCAGATAATTGTGGACCGTAACGATCGGATAAGGACGCTCCGTACGGATGAGCGGGTTCAGAGACTGGTTCTTTGGTGTATAGTAATTCGACATAAATTCTACGCCCAGATCCTGGCAGTAATGTACATAATTCAGATAGACGTAGATGATCGCTTCTTTAGCTTCAGCCGGAGAAGCCGGAAGATCAAGAAAATCCGGATTGATGCTCGGCTGCTCTTCTATATAATAAGAAAGAAGATCGTCTTTTGTTTTGAAATGATGATAAAAACTTCCGTTGGAAACCCCAGCTTCGTCACAGATATTTTTAATCGACAATGCTTCATATCCGTCTTTTTGTAAAATATTTTTGGCAGCGGCGAAAATCCGAGCTTTCGTTTCCATAGACTTCTGCTGCTGCTTGGACAATGGTTTTGTTTGTACTGTCTGATTCATGATGATCAAGAATCTCCTTTTTCTTTTATGATAACCTTAAGTATAACATAATAAATAGTTGTTTTCAATAAAACAGAGTGAACTCTGTATTTACTGTTCCATTGCAAGAAAGAGACATTTTCGTTATAATAAGAAAGATTGTGGAAAGCCACAGAAAGTAACATTCAGAAAGGATATAATTATGGATATCAATCAGAAGATTACAGAAGAATTAGGCGTAAAAAAGTGGCAGGTAGAAGCGGCTGTAAAATTGATCGATGAAGGTAATACAATTCCATTTATCGCCAGATACAGAAAAGAAGCAACTGGTACACTGGACGACGAACAGCTTCGTAAATTATATGAAAGACTGACCTATTTACGGAATCTAGAGGAGAAGAAAGAACAGGTACTGGCAAGTATAGAAGAACAGGGAAAACTGACAGAAGAGCTGAAAGCAAAGATTGTTGCGGCACAGACACTGGTCGTGGTAGAAGATCTCTACCGCCCGTATCGCCCGAAACGAAGAACACGTGCGACGATTGCGAAGGAAAAGGGACTGGAGCCACTGGCAGCACTGATTACTTTACAGAAAGCAAAAGAGCCGCTGGAGAAGCTGGCAGAAGACTATGTTAATAAAGAAAAAGGTGTAGAGACAGTCAAAGATGCGCTGGACGGAGCGAAGGATATTCTCGCAGAAGCAGTGTCCGATGAAGCGGCATACAGAAGCTGGATCCGTAAGAGAACCATGCAGAAAGGAACTCTTATTTCCACTGCAAAGGATGAAAAACAGGAGTCGGTTTATGAGATGTATTACGAATTTGAAGAAGCACTCAGCAAGCTGGCAGGACACCGCATCCTTGCGCTGAACCGTGGAGAGAAAGAGAAGTTCCTGACTGTAAAAGTAGAAGCACCGCAGGATGATATCTTACGATATCTGGAAAAACAGATCATCCGCACAGATAATCCGTATACGACTCCGGTACTTCAAGAAGTAGCAGAGGATAGTTATAAACGTCTGATCGCACCGGCAATCGAGCGGGAGATCCGGAGTGAACTGACGGAAAAAGCAGAGGATGGAGCAATCGAAGTGTTCGGAAAGAACTTAGAGCAGCTTCTCATGCAGCCTCCAATCACAGGAAGAACCGTGCTTGGCTGGGATCCGGCATTCCGAACCGGATGTAAACTTGCAGTTGTAGATCCGACCGGAAAAGTTATCGGTACAACAGTCATCTATCCTACAGCACCGACAACACCGAAGAAGATCCAGGCGTCCAAAGATTTATTAAAGAAGATTATTCCGAAGTATCACGTATCACTGATCTCAGTAGGAAATGGAACTGCATCCAGAGAATCCGAGCAGTTTATCGTAGAGTTATTAAAAGAGATTCCGGAAAAAGTAGAGTATATCATTGTAAATGAAGCAGGAGCTTCCGTATATTCGGCAAGTAAGCTTGCATCGGAAGAATTCCCGAAGTTTGACGTTGGACAGAGAAGTGCGACATCCATTGCAAGAAGACTGCAGGATCCATTGGCAGAACTTGTGAAGATTGATCCGAAATCCATCGGTGTCGGACAGTATCAGCATGAT
>OLSO01000722.1_pt1 | contig 30333 bp, 21 predicted proteins | sample 1672441 | NCBI WGS metagenome assembly OLSO01 (sample SAMEA3136686, study PRJEB25190) | human gut metagenome | biome: human gut; feature: human-associated habitat; material: faeces | place: Austria | collected 2013 | reverse complement strand
GTGCAGAAGGCCGCGGAGGAAGCAGCACAGAAGGCAGCGGAAGATGCAGCGGCACAGAAGGCAGCGGAAGAGGCTGCGGTACAGAAGGCAGCGGAAGAGGCTGCGGTACAGAAGGCGGCAGAAGAGGCTGCGGCGCAGAAGGCAGCGGAGGAAGCAGCAGCACAGAAGGCTGCAGAGGATGCGGCAGCACAGAAGGCCGCGGAGGAAAAAGCAGCGCAGGAGATCACGTATCGCGTGACCTTTGAAGCGCATGCAGCGGATTACGGAAGCATTTATGTCCGGGGCGAATCCGGTCCGATCGCATCCGTTTCCAGTTATTATAAGGAAGTAAAAGAAAACGGATCCTTTGCATTTACGATCCACGCAAACGACGGCTATGAGGTAGAGCATGTCCGTTATGCCGATACGAATGCGGAGCTTCCGAAGAATGCACAGGGCGCTTATGAAATCGCAGCTGTGACAAGAAATGTAAAGGTAGTAGTTACATATAAGATTGTTCCGCAGGAGACTGCAGATGCTGCAGTGGAGACGGAAGCTGACGAAGGACAGACCGAAGCGCCGACAGATGAGTCGGAGACGGAGGAAGACCGGGAGGCAGAGACTGAGGTCGGAACAGAGAACGCAGCAGAAGAAAGTACGGAGGCAGAGTCCGAGTATGAGACGGAGCCGGGTACAGAGGCGGAAAGCGAGACAGAATCGGAGAGCGAAAAAGAAATCGCAATGCCGGAGTTTCATTATAATGGTGTTTGCAATGGAATTGCAGTAGCTATCCGGGCTCCGGAAGGGGTATTCCCGGAAGGAACAAAGGCAGTACTTGCAGCACCATCGGCAGAGAGCCTTGCAGCGGCGGCAGCGGCGTCAGGTCAGGATGCATCCGACCTGATGGGCGTGGATATCACATTCCGATATGACGGAAAAGAAATCCAGCCGACAAGCGCAGTAGAGGTATCCTTTAGAGCAGCGGAAATCGCGGACGCTGATATTTCAAATGTTTATCATGTGTCAGACGGCGGTGCCGTGCAGGAGGTTACAGCGAGTAAGTCAGGTGCGAGCTTGGGTTTTACTGCGGATAGCTTTTCTACCTGGATATTCCCGACCGCAGGCGGAGCAGTCGCTCCGGCAAGCATTCTGGATCCGAAGACAAGCATCGTAACATATGTATTTAAGGTAGACGGCGAAACCGTTGATACACAGTACATTACGAGTGGTGATACACTGTCCGAGCCGGCAGCTCCGGTGAAAGAAGGACATCGGTTCATCGGATGGTATGTAGGAGAGACACCGGTAACCTTTGGTACGGTTAGCACAGTATCCGAAACGGAAGAGATCATCGTCGAGGCCAGATTTGAGGGAGTATATTATGTCTTCTTCCATAATCCGGAAGGCGCGGTAGTCGAGACGAAGGAAGGAATCGCTGGCGCCAAGATCACGACATCGGATGTGACCTTTGCAGTGGGCGCAGAAGAATCCATTACCGGATGGTATTATTCCGGAAGTGCAGTCGAGAGTGTGACACTGTCAGACTCCAATGTCGATTTATATGCAAAGGTAGAAAAAGGCTTCTGGGTGACCTATGATTCAGATGGCGGAAGCTATGTTGCACCGGAATTTTATCCGGCAGGAGAGACCGCAGAATTGTCAGCACAGCCGACGAAAAACGGCTACAGCTTTGAGGGCTGGTATGACGGTAATGCCGAAGTCACCAGTACAACAAAGAGCGTTTCCGTAAAAGCAAAATGGAAAGAAAATTCAAGCGCACAGTATCGCGTGATCTACTGGCAGCAGAAGGTGACCGATGATAAGAACGCGATGGATGCACAGAAGACCTACGCATATGTAGCAACAGAAACCAAAACAGGCAGGCCGGGAACGACGGTGAACGTAAATGCAATCACGAAAAGCTTTAACGGATTTAAAAAGAATACCGTGAACAGCAAGAGCGTTACGATTGCGGCAGACGGCAGCACGATTATGAATGTATATTATGATCGTGTTCTGTGTACGGTGAATTATTATGTAAGAGAAAATAGAAAATGGAATATCAAGCAGACCGTCACCGGTCTGTACGGGGCGAACCTGAAGGAAGGAGAATGGTGGACCGATTATTATTGGTACGCTCATAAGGATGGAGGAACCGGTTGTATTCTTCTGACCTCCTATGATTTCAAGACGGCAGGTTATGCAAATAATGAAGGAAATATTAGGTCAGATGGCGTTGTGACGACCTGTAATTTTTACGGAACAAGAAAAGAAACCGGTGGTAAGGTTTATTATTACAACGAGCAGGCAGACGGCAGTTTCAAACTGGTAAACACAGTTACTACCGGCGGTGGCACATTGACAATTCACCAGAAGTATGCGGGCTATGATTTGTATAAGTATACGACTGGAAGGATTAGTGGGGAGCCGACAACTGCAGAATTCTGGAAAAATAAGACCTCTTGCAAGGATGGAGAGAAAGCATACGAGAAACCTGTTTATATTGCAAGTAAACTGCAGTCATTCCGGTTGGATTACTCAAACGGTGGAGAAGTTCAGCATCATGAAACGGTAAAATATACCGCATCCCTGAACGGATATGATGCAAAGTTTACACCGACAACCAGACCGGCTACGGTAGATGCAAATTATACGTTTGATGGCTGGTACAGCGATCCGGAGTGTACGAAGAAATTTGATTTCAATACGACAATGCCGGCAACGAATATAGTAGTATATGCAGGCTGGAAGGCACCGGAAGTCCGGGTAACGGCACACAGAAGCCCGGAAGATACGACGGGTGTAAATGTAGAGGCAGCATATGGCGAATCGGTAGATGAGAATCTGCTTCCGGCGATTTCGTATGATGCGGAGACACAGGAATTTCTTGGATGGTTTACAAGAAATGCAGACGGCTCTTACAGACCGTGGGATTTCAGTACAAAAATCTATTCCGATGTAGATCTGTATGCACGTGTGATCAGTAAGGGCACCTTTAAGGTAACCTATGATGCGAATGGCGGAACAGGCACCGTAGAAGATGGCAGAGCATATGCACAGGGCGCAAAAGCAGATGTGAAGGCAATCACCGGAATTACAGCGCCGACAGGAAAGACATTCTTATACTGGAGCCTTAACGCTGATGGATCGGGTAAGAAATATTATCCGAATAACACGATCGAAATCGAAGGAGACATCACCTTATATGCAATCTGGGGTGATACGACCACAACCTTACTGACCTATAACGGAAACGGTGGAGCAACCAGTGATGGTAAAACAAAAGTAGTGGTATCCGGACTTAAGAATAACCAGAAGGTAAAAGCAGAAGGTGCAATTTTTACCCGTACCGGTTATAAGTTTATCGGATGGAGCACAAAATCTGATGCAACAGCTGCAGAATATGCAGCAGGTGCGGATGTGATCGTTCATGCGGATGAAACAGTGAATGTGCTTTATGCAGTCTGGGAAATCCGGAAAGATTATCGGTATACGGTTCATTATTATTGGAACGGCACAACGGAAAAAGCAGCAGAGGATAAGGTTGTTCCGAATCGGACGTATAACGAAACGATAACGGAAAGCCCAATTACAATTGAGGGATATACGCCTGTAAATTCTGGCAGCCAGAAAATGGTAATAGATGCGGAGAATAAAACGCTTACATTCTATTACTATAAGAACGTAGGACTGACAGCAAACAGCGATACAAAGGTCTATAATGGGCAGGAGCAGAGCGTAAGCGGATTTACCGGAGCACCGGAGAGAGCAGATTTCTCAGCTATCCAGGTGGGTGCAAAGGGAACAAACGCTGGCGAGTATCCGGCAGCATTTGCTAAAGGAACAATCGGAACCGTTGATAAAACTGAAAAGTATATTGTAAAGGGGGCTACGGACGGCAAGCTGACGATCAAGCCGGTAGCGGATGAAGTGGTAGTAACTATCGAGGGAAACCATGACAGCAAGGTCTACGACGGAACAGAGCATGTGGTAACCGGCTATGAAGTAACGGAAATCAGCAATGTACTGTATACGAAGGACAACTTCAGCTTCAGCGGAAATGCAGAAGCAAAACGTACAGCTGTAGGAACGACCGATATGGGCCTGATGGCAGCAAACTTCAAAAACGAAAGTGCGAACTTCAGCAATGTAACCTTTAAGGTAACAGACGGCTACATGGAGATCACGCCGGTAGTGGATGAAGTGGTAGTAACCATCGCAGGAAACAATGCCAGCGCAGTCTACGACGGAACAGAGCATAAGGTAACCGGCTATACGGTAGTATCCATCAGCAATAAGCTGTATAAGGAAAGCGATTTCAGCTTCAGCGGAACAGCGGAGGCGAAGCGCACGGAAGCCGGAACGACCTATATGGGTCTGAAGGAAGAGCATTTTAAAAACAAAAATGCAAACTTCAGTAAAGTAATATTCAATGTAACAGATGGTTATATGGAGATCACACCGGTAGCGGATGAAGTGGTAGTAACCATCGCAGGAAACAATGCCAGCGCAGTCTACGACGGAACAGAGCATAAGGTAACCGGCTATACGGTAGTATCCATCAGCAATAAGCTGTATAAGGAAAGCGATTTCAGCTTCAGCGGAACAGCCGAGGCGAAGCGTACGGAAGCCGGAACAACCTATATGGGCCTGAAGGCAGAGGATTTTGCAAATAAGAGTGCGAACTTCAGCAATGTAACCTTTGAGGTAACAGACGGTTACATGGAGATCACACCGGTCACGGAAGAAGTGGTAGTAACTATCGTAGGAAACAATGACAGCAAGGTCTACGACGGAACAGAGCATAAGGTAACCGGCTATAAGGTAACCGCCATCAGCAATGAGCTGTATACGGAAGGCGATTTTGACTTCATCGGAACAGCGGAGGCGAAGCGCACGGAAGCCGGAACGACCTATATGGGTCTGACGGCAGAGGATTTTGTAAACAAGAGTGCGAACTTCAGCAATGTAACCTTTAAGGTAACAGATGGCTACATGGAGATCACACCGGTCACAGATGAGGTGGTAGTAACCATCGAAGGAAACCATGACAGCAAGACCTACGACGGAACAGAGCATGTGGTAACCGGCTATGAAGTAACGGGAATCAGTAATGTACTGTATACGAAGGACAACTTCAGCTTCAGCGGAAATGCAGAAGCAAAGCGTACAGCTGTAGGAAAGACCGATATGGGCCTGACGGCAGCAAACTTCAAAAACGAAAGTGCGAACTTCAGCAATGTAACCTTTAAGATAACGGATGGCTACATGGAGATCACACCGGTCACGGAAGAAGTGGTAGTGACCATCGAAGGAAACCATGACAGCAAGGTCTATGACGGAACAGAGCATGAGGTAACCGGTTATGATGTGACTGGCATTAGCAACCCGCTGTATGAGGAAACAGACATCCATTTCAGTGGAAATGCGGAAGTCCGAGGAACCAATGCAGACACCTATGAGATGGGTCTGAGTGCAGACGACTTTACAAATACGAGCGGCAATTTCGCAAATGTAAGGTTTGTTGTAACGGACGGCTTCCTCAAAATCACAAAACGTGAAGTGGAGTTTACAGCCAACAGCGCATCTAAGGCGTATGATGGTAAGGCACTGACAGATGATGGCTATACACTCACGGGCGGAAGTTTGGCGGAGAATCAGAATGAAACAGTTACCGTAGTCGGCAGTCAGACACTGGTAGGCTCCAGTGACAATGAGATTACAGAAGTAAGGATTGTTGCGGGTGGAGCAGTGACCAGAGCACTGGGTGAAGACGTAACGGATAACTACGCAATTACAACCATTAAGGGAACTCTCACCGTCACTGATGGAACAGAGAATGATCCGGTAGATCCGGGCAAGGTTGTAACGAAGACACATGAAGATGCAGCTTATGATCTTGGTGAGACAGTAACCTTTACTATCAGCGTAACGAATATTTACGACACCGCCAAGACCATCACGATCACGGAGCTTCCGGGCGTTGCGATCGAGGGAGCAGATGCTTCCAAACCGAACGTTCTGGTAGTGACGAATGTACCGGCAGGTGAGACGATTACTGCAACGGCGACTTACACAATCACCTGGCAGGATATCGCAAATGGCAGCTTTGTCAATACCGTAAAGGCAGAGTTTTCCGCTGGCAAGCCGTTTGAGACCACTGATACGGTAACTGTGGTCGATCCGGTATATGATTATACGATGGAAAAAACAGCGAAGGTACCGGAACATGAAAGTGGCATGGTTAAGGAAGGCGAGACGATTGGTTACACGATCAGGGTTCAGAATACCGGAAATCAGCCGCTGGAGGAGATCCGGATCACCGATACACTGAACGCAGCAGGTACGATCGCAAACATCCGGGGTGCAGAATATGTACAGGATGGAAAGGTAACGATATTTACCATTAGAGATCTGCAGCCAAAGCAGACGATTACCATTACATATGAGTATGTGGTATTGGAGGCAGATAAGGGCAAGACGATCAGCAACGCAGTGGTTGGCCCGAATCCGGATCCGGAGAAGCCTGGTAAAGAAGGTGATACGGAGACAACCGTTGAGGATCCGAAGCTTGAGGTGAACAAAGAAGTAAAGGCGATCACAGCAGCGGATGGCACAGAGAAGGATGTGACTGCAGAGGCGGCGCTGAACGACATTATTACCTACACGGTAACGGTTAAGAATACCGGAAATGTAGTTCTGACCGATGTGCATGTAGCAGACAGTCTGGAGGGTATCAAGCTGGCAGCGGGTCAGAGCTTTGAGTTCAGAAAGTTGGAAGCAGGAGAAACACAGACGATTACCTATACGTATCAGGTACAGGAGAAGGATCTCGGATCGATGATCGTCAATAAGGCAACTGCTACGGCAAAGGTTCCGGAAGATCCGGAGGATAAGCCGCAGCCGAAGGACGAGGACGAGAAGGAAGTACCGACCGAGGACCGCAACCCGTCGCTGAAGGTAGAAAAAGAAGTTACATCCAAAGCAGCGGCAGAAGATGGCAGGTACATTGCAGGCGAGACAATCACTTATAAGGTGACAGTGACAAACAACGGTAATTTGACACTGAAGGATGTGGTTCTGAAGGATGTATTGACAAGAGCAGACGGCACGACAGTTCTGCCGGATGGCTGGGAGTCAGACGGACAGAAGATCGGTGAAATGGCACCGGGAGCAACCAGAGTATTTGAGTACAGCCACAAAGTGACAGAAGAGGATCTTGGCGGCGTGCTGAAAAATGCAGCGACAGCAAGTGGTGAACCGAAGCTGCCGAATCCGGATCCGGAGAAACCGGAACCGAAGCCGGAAGGTGAGGATGAAAAAGAAGTACCGACCGAGGAGCGCAAACCGTCGCTGAAGGCAGAAAAGAAGGTAACGTCCAAACCTGCAGCAGAAGATGGCAAGTACACCGTCGGTGAGACAATCACCTACGAAGTAACCGTAACGAATACAGGCAACCTGACCCTGAAGAACATCCACGTACAGGATATCATGACCCGTCCGGATGGCACACAGATGATTCCGAGCGGCCTGACGAATCAGGTACAGACGATTGAAGGACTGGAGCCGAATGCAAGCGAGACGCTGAGATACACACATGTAGTAACGGAACAGGATCTTGGCGGAGAGCTGAAGAATGCAGTGACTGTATCTGGTGAGCCGTCTGTTCCGAAGCCGAATCCAGATCCGGATCCGGCGAAACCGGAGCCAAAGCCGGAGGATAAGACTGAGGAAACTGTAATCACAGAGGATCCGACAAACTGCAGCATTATTGTTACGAAGAAACTGACCAATATGATGGATGAGGCACTGGTTCTGGATAACGCAGTCTTCTATGTGGCACTGTTCACGGATGAGGGACTGACGAACCGGATCGGCGAAGTCAAGAAACTGACCTTTGGTGCAAACCAGAGCACAGCAACAGCAGTCTTTGCTAAGATAAAGCGTGGTATTTACTACGTGGCAGAGACCGATGAAAATGGTAAGGTAATCACAAGCGGAGCATATAACAACGGCGCATTTGTAGCACAGTACGCAGCAGGTCAGAAGGTAGAAATCAAAGAAAACGGAACAGCAGCAGAATTTGCATTCGCAAATCAGTTCCTGGTTCTGCCAAGTGAGTATGATCTGTCGAAGCGTGTGACGATTGTGAAGTCCGTACAGACAAAGAAGGGGAAAGAACTGAAGACAAACGAAACCTTCTATGCCGGAATTTTCAGTGACGCGGCACACACACAGCTCGCAGAAAATGTAGACCAGAACATCGTTCCGCTGGCAACAAATGGAACAGCAGGTGCAAGAAATGAGATTGAAGTAACCTTCGCACCTGGCGCTTCGACAACGCTGTACATTGCAGAGGTTTCAGCAGATGGTGTACCGGTAGAACAGAATGCAGCATTCGAATATACCGCAAGTATTGATCAGAATGTGATCACGCTGTCTGAGGACACCGATGATGTGACCGTAAAGATCACGAATACTTCGAAGAAGGATGAACCGGAGACCGAGTGTGAAGACAACCGGCAGTCAGAATCCAATAAACCGAAGGCAGCTGCAAACAGTGTAAAGACAGGCGATGACACCCCGCTTATGACATTTGTACTTCTGCTTCTGTGCTCAGCGTCTTGCATGATGCTTCTGGCAGGCAGACGTAAAAAAGAGGACGGACAGGATAGATGACCAAAAGGCGGAGCAAAACAGGAAAATGGTAAATTATAAGAAATGAGGAGACTCCTCTGTCAGAGATGGCAGGGGAGTTTTTCTGTGGATGTATATTCTGCGTTTTTCCGGAAATCCTATCATTAAGTCAGCAGAGCACCTGCTGCAGTAAATCAAGGATACGTGGGCAGGGCATCAGGGTCGGTGTTCACGGGAAAAGGATGAGGTGAATAGGATGAATCGAAAAGATGTCAGGGAATTTCTGAAAAAGCGCAGCACAATCTGGACGCTCAGCCTGTGTATGACAGGTGCAATTGTACTTGGCGGAATCACATCAATGGATCAGGCCCGGCGGAAGGCAGAGCTCACGGAGACGGAGAGCGAGCCTGGCGCACAGGCACAGCTGGATGTAAATGATACGCTCGGAAGCAGTCTGGATGAGGAAGAGGCAGAATCGGATCCGGTAGCAGCAGTCGCCGGAAATGAGGTCACAGAGGAAAAACTGACGGAGGCGGAATCAGAAAAGACAGAAGAGGCGAGCGCAGAAGTACAGCCGGAGGCGGTAAACGATGCAGGTCAGTCAGGAGATATTGCACAGCCGGATGGAACCGGAGAAGAAGCAGATGTGCAGGAGGTATCCGCATCCGTCATTTCCAACGAAGTGCTGGTACAGAACGGGATTGCATTTGCAGCCGACGAGGAGCAGTTGCTCTGGCCGGCTGCCGGGACTTTACTGATGGATTACAGCATGGACGGAAGTGTGTATTTTGCCACCTTGAATCAGTACAAGTATAATCCGGCGCTCGTGCTCGGAAGCGAAGTCGGTAATCAGGTGCTGGCTGCGGCGAAGGGCATCGTGGAATCCATTTACATCGATGAAGAGACCGGGACGACGCTCGTACTGAATATCGGAAATGGCTATCGTCTGACCTATGGACAGCTGAAGGAGCTGGCAGTATCGCAGGGCGATATCGTAGAATCCGGAGCGGTGCTCGGCTATGTGAGCGAACCGACGAAGTACTATACAAAGGAAGGCAGCAACCTGTACTTTGAGATGACAAAGGATGAGGCACCGGTCGATCCGATCCTGTATCTGGAATAAATGCACCGATCAGAGGGTGTGGTATATACTATAGAAGCAGCAGCTTTTCGTACCGCTGAAAGCTGCTGCCTGTGTATAGCCGAATCAATGTATCCGTTGGGGTCAAAAGGTATTTTGCCGTGCAGGCGGACGAGATGGTTCGGTAAAAAACAGTACAGGAGAATCCGCAGCCGCACTGCCACACAGGAGTTATCATTTCACTGGTGAAATACCGGACCGGCGGCTGCTTGAGATAAATGAGGGCGCCATCCCACGGAACAGGAGACTGCATGGGAATGGCGCCGTACATAATGTCGGCTCTGGGAAGCATTGCCTGGATTTTCCACATAAAAAGAGGGCGGAACCTTTGTCCCACCCTCCTGCAAATGTCAAATATTAGCCGAAGTATCTCTTAAGCAGACCAGCGAATGCTTTTCCGTGTCTTGCCTCGTCTCTTGCCATCTCATGTACAGTGTCATGGATTGCATCGAGGTTCGCAGCCTTTGCACGCTTTGCGAGGTCGGTCTTGCCAGCGGTAGCACCGTTCTCTGCCTCTACGCGCATCTCAAGGTTCTTTTTGGTGCTGTCAGTAACGACTTCACCGAGGAGCTCTGCAAATTTTGCTGCATGCTCAGCCTCTTCGTAAGCTGCCTTCTCCCAGTAGAGACCGATTTCCGGATAGCCCTCTCTGTGAGCGACTCTTGCCATTGCCAGATACATACCTACCTCAGAGCACTCGCCTGCGAAGTTTGCTCTTAAGTCTGCCTTGATGTCTTCCGGAACGTCAGATGCTACGCCAACTACGTGCTCTGCTGCCCAGGACATCTCATCCTTCTGCTCAACAAACTTAGAAGCCGGTGCCTTGCAGATCGGACAGACTTCCGGAGCTGCCTCACCCTCATAAACATAACCGCAAACGCTGCATACAAATTTCTTCATAGTGGTAATCTCCTTTTCTTATTATATGTTTGAATTAATTGATATCAGTAACTATTACTGTTTTAATATAACATGCTTGTTTTCTTTTGTCAAGCAGTTTTATTCGTTTATTGCGTAATCTTTTTCATTAGAGAGGCAGTGCTCGCAGATCCCGTAAAAATTGATCCGGTAGTCATCGATTCGCCCGTTGCAGCCGGCTGACGCGACGTTCAGGACAGAATCAATATTGTCCATTTCCAGATCGTAAATGTGCTGGCATTTTGTGCAGACGAAATGATGGTGCCGCATCGTATTCGCATCGAAGTGATCTGCCCCGTCCACCGCCTGGATCTTTATGATCTCACCGAGTTCGGTCAGAAGCGTAAGATTCCGATATACGGTGCCAAGGCTGATGTTGGGATACTGTTCCCGAAGGCAGGTATAGACGGTATCTGCAGTCGGATGGTCGGTTCGGCTTTTCAGAAAATTTTTGATCGATTCTCTTTGTCTGCTGTATTTTCTTTGCATACTCATCGCTCCCAGATAAAATAAAAATAGTAACAATTATTAAAACTAATATATCAAAAAAACTCAGCCTTGTCAACTGTTCCCTGAACGGGTAAAATAAAAATATAGGAACCTGATTTACGCATATATGCATACAAAAAGGAGGCAAATGATATGGTGTATGATCTGATCATTATTGGTTCTGGTCCGGCCGGTCTGGCGGCGGCGATTTATGCGGCGCGTGCAAGGCTGTCGTTTCTCGTGCTGGAAAAGATGCCCTTAAGCGGCGGTCAGATTTTGAATACGTATGAAGTGGAAAATTATCCGGGGATTCCGACGATCGGTGGCTTCGAGCTTGGCATGAAGCTTCGGGAGCACGCCGAGCATCAGGGAACGGAGATGATTCATATAGAAGTAAGGCACATCAGTCTGGAGGAGCAGGGGCGAATCAAAGTGCTCTATACAGATGGAAAGGAATACCGGGCGCGCACTGTGATTCTCGCAATGGGAGCAAAATATCGGACCTTAGGCATTCCGGGTGAAAAAGAGCTGACCGGAATGGGTGTCTCCTACTGTGCGACGTGCGATGGCGCGTTTTTCCGTGGAAGGAAGGTCGCTGTCGCAGGAGGCGGCGATGTGGCGGCCGAAGATGCGCTGTTTCTTGCGCGTGGCTGTGAAAAGGTCTATCTCATTCACCGGCGCGATCAGCTTCGGGCAGCCGGAGTTTTACAGGAAAAGCTGCGGGCGGCAGAAAATGTAGAGCTGGTCTGGAACACCGAGGTGACACGGGTCAATGGAGAGGAGCATGTAGAGAGCATCTGGACGCGGAAAAAGGACGGGACGGAGCAGCTGCTGGAAGTCGATGGACTGTTTATTGCAGTCGGCAATCTGCCGCAGACAGAACTTGTTGCAAAATTGTTACAATTGGATGAAACTGGATATATTCCGGCAGGAGAGAATTGTGTCACAGAGCTGCCGGGCGTGTTTGCTGCAGGAGATATACGGACGAAGCAGCTGCGGCAGGTCGTGACTGCCGTGGCGGACGGGGCAAATGCGGTGGCATCTGTGCAGGAGTATTTATATAAGATGATATGATGCCAGGGTCAAAAGGTCAAAAAGCCGTTCATGCTTGCATGATAAGGCTTTTGAACTTGGGACCCGCCAAACATGAGAAAGTAGCGATTTACGTAGTAAATCAGCGGATTTCGAATGTTTGTAGAATTGCGGGAGCTGCTTTGCAGCGGAGTAATTCGTAGGCATCAGTTGGGGTCAAAATAAAAATGGAGCGCAAGCTTCACGATAATTCGCTTTATGCTTTATGTCAGAAACGACAGCAGGAAGAAAGAGTGCTTTGTAAGACTCTTCCTTCCTGCTTTTTTATAGGAAATTGCGTTCTGTAAAGGAAAAACTTTATGAAATCATTGCAGAGATTTAATAAAATATTAAAAAAGTATGGAATAAACTTGACACTAAAAGGGAGATGTGGTAGGATTACCGTGTAATAAATGTAATAAATTCGTAATATTTGAACGGAAACGTTTTGGAGGTTGGATAGAAAATGAAGAGAAGGGCAATGAAACTTACCGCGTGTCTTCTGGCAGCAGGTATGACTGTATCTGCTGCAGACAGTGTTGCATTTGCGGCAAAGGGCAGTTCACTGGCAGGACTCGGAGCTGAGCGGAATGAGGAGACAGAGCTGCAGACTGAGACAGCAGTACAGTCTGTAGATGGACAGGCAGCAGAGAGTGAGACGCAGGAAGAGACAGCACAGCAGACAGAGGCTGAGACGGAAGTTGCGACTGAGACAGTGGCACAGACTGTGGAAGAGACGCAGGAAGAGACCATTGCCGAGACCGAGGCATCGCTGGATACGAGCATGAACGGTCAGCTGGCATTTGCGCAGTGTGACGAATATATTAATGTAAGAAGTGAGGCCAGCGCAGACAGCGAGGTAGTCGGAAAGGTTTATAATAATGGTTCCGTGACAATTCTTGGACAGATCGGTGACTGGTATCAGGTACAGTCCGGAAATGCTACAGGATATGTAAATGCAGCATACTTTGCAACAGGCGAAGCGGCACAGGCGATCGCAGATGAAGTGGCATACAATGTTGCTACGGTATATCCGGAAGCGCTGACGGTACGTTCTGAGCCGAGCGAGGATTCCGAGCCGATCGGTACGGTATACAGCACGGACGAACTGGAAGTCGTGCAGTATGACGGTGACTGGATGAAGGTAGCGCTTGGCAATGATGTATATGGCTATGTGAGCGCTTATTATGTAGGATACGATACGTATTATGCTACGGCTGAGACTTTGGACGAGGAGCAGGCAAGACTGGATCAGGAGTGGCTGGATTACCTTGCAGAGTCTGAAGCGGAAGAAGAGCGGCTGAATCAGCAGTGGCAGGATTATCTGGATCAGCAGGCGGCTGAACAGGCAGCGGCAGACCAGTCCTATCAGGATCAGGCAGCAGCGGATCAGGCTTATCAGGAGCAGCTTGCGGCAGAGCAGGCAGCAGCAGATGCGCAGGCGGCAGCAGATGCAGCCTCCCAGCAGACGAGCGATGCCCAGACTCAGGTGGATCAGGCATATCAGGCATATCTGGATGCGCAGGCAGCAGCGGATGCAGCCACACAGCAGGGCGATGAGCAGAATGTTTATGATACCGCGGCAGCAGCACAGCAGGCATATCAGGCATATCTGAATGCACAGGCAGCGGCAGATGCGCAGGCACAGGCGGAAGCAGATGCAGCAGCACAGGCAGCGCAGGCGGCAGCGAATGCGGAAGCAGCAGCACAGCAGACACAGCAGGCGCAGACGGAAGCCCCTCAGACAGAGGCTCAGCAGACGGAAGCCCCACAGGAGACGGCACCGGAGACTGAGGCTCCGAGCTATTCTTCTACAGGCAGTCAGGTCGTAAACTTTGCGACACAGTTTGTTGGCAATCCGTACGTATGGGGCGGCACGAGCCTGACAAACGGAGCAGACTGCTCCGGATTTACCCAGTCTGTATTTGCAAACTTCGGAATCAGTATTCCGCGTACCGCCGCAGCACAGGCTTCCAGCGGTACACCGGTATCCTTAAGTGATATTCAGGCAGGAGACCTTCTCTTCTACAGCAATGGAAGCGGCATCGGACATGTTACCATCTACATGGGCAACGGTCAGGTCGTACATGCAAGTAATTCCAACACCGGAATCATTATCTCCGATTATGGTTACCGTACACCGGTTTCCGCGAGAAGATACTGGTAGGAAGCTTCTGGAAAATCAAAGATGATACGCAGGCGCCAGAAATTAAAAGCTGGCGCCTGCTTTTTGTTCTGATCGGGTGCCTGCTGCTTGCCATCCTTTTCACAAGGTGTTATACTCGAAAGCAACGGGCGGACATGTGGTCCGTTCCGGACAGACAGTAAGACGGATTTTGCAGGCATCAGTTGGGGCTGTATGGCAGAAACAGAAAGGTATAGTTGGTGAACATAATTTATGACAAAGAAGGACTGGCAGGAGGCCGGTGATCAGATCCGGGATCTCGTACAGAATGCCATAGACAGCGGAAATTATTCGGAGCTGAGCAATACCATTACGGATGTTGTGAACAGCGCAGTAGATGGCGTGCAGGATGTATTGAAGAATTCGCTGTCGGATTTAGGGAGACAGCAGATATGTGGCGGATGGTCGAAAAGACCGGAGGATTTGGCAGGAGCTGAGCGGAAGTCTGACCGGTATGCCCAGTCTCACGATACGGTAAGGCGCAGACAGGAGGCGGCTGAACGGATACGCAAGTCCATGCAGGGGAAGGAATATCATCCGGTGCCGCGCACAAAGACGCCGGGACTGATTGCGGGAAAGGCGATGAAGTGGACGGGCTATTCTCTGGGCGGCATGTTTGCTGTGACAGCCGGGATTCTGGCCATTGTCAGCGGTGCGACAGGGGCTGAGCTGGTGCTCCCGATGGGGATCATCGATGTTTTCCTTGTCGCATCGGTCGCACTTGGCATTAAGGGAAGCAGACAAGAGGGACTGGCAAAGCGGTTCCGGAGATATCAGCAGGTGATCGGGGAACGGACATTCTGCCTGATTGAGGAGCTCTCAGCGGCCATCGGCAAGAAGCCGAAATTCGTACAGAAGGATCTGCGGAAGATGATCCGTGACGGATTTTTTCCACAGGGGTATCTGGACAAAAAGGAGACCTGCCTGATTACAGACCAGCAGACGTATCAGCAGTATCTGCAGACGGAAAAGGCATACGAGGCGCGGGCACAGGAAGCGCAGGCGGATGGTCGAAAGGCCGGGGCGCAGCAGGCGTCTGCTTCCACCGCTGCACCGCATGGGAGCGAATATCAGGAGCTGCTTGCCGAGGGCCAGAGCTATATCCGGCATATCCATACATGTAACGATAAGATCGAGGATCCGGTGATCTCTGAAAAATTAGACCGGATGGAGATGATCGTGACGCGAATCTTTACTGAGGCCGGACGGAATCCGGACATAGCGGACGATCTGAAAAAGATGATGAGCTATTACCTGCCAACGACGAAAAAACTGTTGGATGCGTACTGTGAGCTTGATGAACAGCCGGTACCTGGGGAGAATATCGAGACAACGAAGCAGGAGATCGCAGCGACCTTAGATACCTTGAATAATGCATTTGCGAAGCTGCTCGACGATCTGTTTGAGGAAAAGGCGTGGGATATTTCTTCTGATATTAGCGTGCTCAATACGATGCTCGCGCAGGAGGGACTCACGGAAGGTGCATTTGACAAAAAATGAACGCAAAGATGTTGGATACACGGATTGCTTCGCATTTCATGCTCTCGCAATCCTAAAACACCTCAAATTCGCTCATTTTTCTACGAAAAATGGCTACTTTTCGGTGTTTTGCGGGTCAATAAGTCATGCAAATAAAGAGAAAGAAAAGACAAGGAAGCAGGGAGGACAATCATGGACGATCAATTCAGGGAATTTACAGATGTACCGACACCGACGCTGAGCTTTAGAGCACCGGTGGAGGAAAAGCCGGAACCGGTCGCGGTGAAGGAGGAACCGGTACAGCCACAGCTCGATGAGAGCATGCTCAGTGACGAAGAGCGTCGAATGGTGGATGAATTCAGCAAGCAGATTGACATTCACAATACGAACGGTATCCTGCAGTATGGCATCGGGACACAGAAAAAGATGGCGGATTTTTCCGAGACTGCTTTGAAAAATGTAAAGACGAAGGATCTCGGTGAAGTCGGGGATATGATTTCCGGCCTTGTGACGGAGCTGAAGAGCTTTGATGTCGAGGAGGAGGAAAAAGGATTTCTTGGCTTCTTTAAAAAGTCCGGCAATAAGATGACCGCACTCAAGGCAAAGTATGACAAGGCAGAGGTCAATGTGGAGAAAATCTGCGATGTGCTTGAGGGACACCAGCGGCAGCTGATGAAGGATGTAGCGGTGCTCGATAAGATGTATGAGATCAACCTGTCCTACTTTAAAGAGCTTTCCATGTACATTCTCGCCGGGAAGAAGCGGCTTGCCGAAGTACGTGCGACGGAGCTGGCACAGGCGAGCGCAAAGGCAAAAGCAAGTGATCTGCCGGAGGATGCGCAGGCGGCAAAGGATCTGGAGGAGATGTGCAACCGTTTTGAAAAGAAAATCCATGATCTGGAGCTGACCCGTATGATTGCGATTCAGACAGCACCGCAGATCCGTCTTGTTCAGTCGAGCAATACCGTAATGATTGAAAAGATCCAGTCGACCGTAGTGAATACAATTCCACTCTGGAAAAGCCAGATGGTGATTGCGCTCGGTGTCGAGCATGCGAACCAGGCCGCTCGCGCGCAGCGTGAAGTGACGGATATGACGAATGAACTGCTGCGCAAAAATGCGGCGGCACTCAAGACAGCTACCGTCGAGGCGGCGAAGGAGTCCGAGCGCGGAATTGTCGATCTGGATACGTTAAAGACGACGAATCAGGCTCTGATATCGACCTTTGATGAAGTGATGAAGATCCAGGAGGATGGTCGTGCAAAGCGTCGTGAGGCAGAAGGAGAGCTGGCCCGTATGGAGCTGGAGCTTAAGAATAAACTGCTGGAAATCCGGGGATAATATCATGTCTCCGCATCAATCATACGGTATCCGATACCGATTTCCGTAAAAATATATTCCGGCTGGGCCGGATTGCGTTCGAGCTTCCGGCGGATGTTTGCCATGTTGACTCGCAGGATGCGGTTATTGTCATCCGCATAAGGCCCCCACACGTGAGAGATCAGGGCGTCATAGGTGATGACCTTGCCGGAATTGTTTGCGAGCATGGATACAATTTTATATTCTACCTGTGTAAGATGCACCTCCTGTTCATGTACGGTGATGCGGCGGCGGTCAAAGTCGATGACCAGCCCGCTTGCCCGGAAAATGTGGGAGGTGCTGTTTGTTGCATTGATACGTGTCAGATGGCGGACGGCGGTGCGGATGCGGGCGAGCAGTTCGGATGTGCCGAAGGGCTTTGTGATGTAGTCATCTGCACCGAGATCCAGAGCAAGTACCTTTTCATTTTCTAAGGTCCTGGCAGAGATGACGATGATCGGCATGGCAGACCACTTGCGCACTTTGCGGATGATATCTGTACCATCCATATCCGGCAGACCCAGATCAAGCAGTAAAATATCCGGGCAGCGCGAGGTGATCTGCGACAGGCCATCCATCCCGGAATAGCTTTTGAATACGCGGTAGTCCTGATTCATCAGAGCCGCTGCGATAAAGTCACAGATATTTTTTTCATCTTCAATGATTAAGATCGATAATTTTGCACTCATAATGGTTCCTCCGAGACTGTATGAGAGTAATCCCCGCGTGGGAGCGTGAAAGAGAATTCTGCGCCGCAGGGGGATGGGATGGGGTGGCGAAAATGATGCCCTGTCGGGACTTCGCCCGGAATGTTGCAGGCTGTGATCGTGCCGTCATGTGCGGCGACGATTGTCTTACAGATGGACAGGCCGATTCCCATGCCGCGGCTGCTGTCCGAGTTGGAGGAAGAGCCGGTGCCATCAAAGATGGTCGCAAGCTTGTCCTCCGGGATTCCGATGCCGTAGTCACGCACGTGAAAGGTGACATATCGCTCGTCACAGGTGACAAAGCAGTCGATCGGTTTTTCACTCCGGGAGTGTATGATTGCATTTTCAAGCAGGTTGATGATGACCTGCTCGATGAGCATGGCATCCATTGGAATCATGAGAAAGTCATCCGGTACCTTTACATGGATATCTGCATCCGTTATCCGCTTTTTCAGTCGGATAACGGCTTCGGAGACAACCTCCTCGACCGGCTCTGCGGTCTTGGTCACCTTTGCATCGGCGGTATTGATGCGTGTGACGGACAGAATATTTTCTACCATGTTTAAAAGCCAGTTGGCGTCCTCATGAATGTTGTGGATCAGCGTGAATTTTTCCGTCTCCTGCATCATGGCGCCGTTTTCCAGATAGAGATTGGCAGAGCCGATGATACTCGTCAGAGGCGTGCGCAGGTCATGAGAGATGGCTCGCAACAGATTTGCACGCATTTTTTCATTTTCTGCCGCAGCGAGCTCCTTTTCCCGCTCGGCGAGGATGCGTGCCTGCTTTTTCAGGTTTGTGGTCGTAGCGCTGGTGATAAAGGAGACAATGAGCATGACCAGAAAGGCAAACGGATAACCATCCATTGTGAAGTTCAGGTGCATGTACGGATAGGTGAAGAAAAAATTGATGCACACGATGCTCAGCAAGGAGCCGATGATACCGTAGAGGTAGCTGGTCGTATAGCGTGCGATAAAGACGACAACCAGAACATATAAGAAAGAAATATTGGTGATATTGACCAGTGCGGCGTTTAAAAGCTGTGCGAGCAGCGTACCGAGCACGAGAAAAAGCACGGTGACGCAGGTGTCATGGATGACTGGACGGCGTAATATACGGGATAATGGCCGAACCATAGAATCCCTCCTTTTTATCAAGAATGCATTTACAGGCATTATACTACATTTCCGACAGGATGAGAAATGAGATCGTGTTAAGAAAGTGTATATGTCCGTCAGCCAGATTTTCAATGACAGGAACGGCCGGGTATGGTATAATACAAATAACTATGGGCGTGCATGATATGGGCACAGATGCCACAAAGAAAAAGAGGTAATGAATATGGAGATAGGAATTTTACTTGCAGCACTGATTCTGTTCGTCGTAATTGTTGCAGTTGTTGTGGTAGCCGCTACGATTTCATCGGTGAGCGGAGTGATCGCGGAAGAAGAGGATGACGAATGACGGCATATACGGTATCGCAGTGGATTTTGTTTTTCTATATCTACTGCTTTTGCGGCTGGGTATGGGAAAGTGCGTATGTGTCAGTCTGTGAGAGAAAGCCGGTGAACAGAGGCTTTCTGAAGGGACCGTTCCTGCCGATTTACGGCAGCGGCGCGATCTGTATTCTGATTGTGACGATTCCGGTGCGCGGCAATATTCCTGCGATGTGTATTGTCGGTATGGTCTCTGCGACTGTGCTGGAATATATCACCGGCTATGTGATGGAGCGGCTGTTTAAGGTACGCTACTGGGACTATACGGGAAAATTTTTGAATGTACACGGATATATCTGTCTGATGTCGACCTTATGCTGGGGTGTGATGACGGTGCTTGTCGTCGATGTGATCCATGTTCAGGTAGAGAAGCTGGTTCTGGCGATCAATACCCGTTATGTCGATGCGATCGTAATGGTCATGACTCCGTTTATCACAGCTGACTTTGTGACATCCTTCATTGCAGCGATTCATCTTCGGGATTTACTGGAGCAAAAAGAGCGCGTTGCAGAGGAAATGCAGAAGCTTGTCAAAAAGAAGGCAGAGCTGGAAGCGGCTCTTGGAGGAGCTGGCGAGAAGGCAAAGGAGCAGATCCGCAGAGAGCTGCGCGAGCTGTATATGAGTGCCGGTGCAAAAAAGGAGAGCATGCTGGGACTGTATTCCAGTTCTATGAAATCCGTACGCGGGTTGCTCAGGCGTAATCCGACAGCAGTATCTCCGACCTACAGTGAAACACTTGCAGAGCTGAAGCGCTTGAAAAATGTCCGTCTTGAAGATGTAGTGGCAAAAGTAAACGAGCGTTTCAGTGCACTGATGAGCGGTGCGAGTGAGAAGCTGGGTGAGTATCGTACCGAGCGCAGGGAGAAAAAGGAAGAGAAGCGCGAAGAGCGCCGCGAAAAGCTCGAAGAGGTAAAGGAAGAGCTGAAAGAAAAGTATGACAGGAAGTGATCGGATATGGAAGAGGAGAAGACACAGCCGGGGCAGACTTCGGCCGATGAGGGCGATGTCGATGAAATGTTCGTCAGCGGTTTTTGCAAAATGCAGAACCAGTCACGCATGGTGATCTGTGAGGTGCGCACCCGGAATGACGGGACGAAGGAGATACTCTCCTCAGACTGCGCATGGGGCAAATGTGAGCACAGCAGGACCTGCCTGCTGATGGGGCAGATACAATGATTTCTTTTGAAGTATTTGAAGATGTGACATATGAGATTACAGATACGTTCCCGGAAGTGTTCTTCCGGGAACTGAATGGTGGTGTCATGGTCAGGGAATACAGCCGGCTGCATCCGGCGGCCCTGGATCATGACCTTTTTGTTTTGGGAGAGTACCACCATGACCGCTATCTGGGTCGGTTTATCGTACTTTACTACGGATCCTTTGTGAACTGTTTTACCTGTTCCGATGAGGAGCTGAGGGTACAGATCCGCAAGGTGCTGCTGCACGAGTTCCGTCATCATCTGGAGTCGCTTGCAGGAGAGCGGGATCTGGAACTCGAGGATGCGGCAGAGCTGACACAGTACCGGGCGAGGAAGGCAGAATCCAAAAAGACTTGACGAAATCTTAATCAGGCGATAGAATAGGAAAAGTGAGTTTTATTGCGCGTACAATTGTACGCTGCATAAAGACACTGAGGAGAATGAAAAAATAAGCACTGGAGGACGGATTATGAAGCCATATAAGGAAATGACCAGAGAAGAACTGATGCAGGAAAAGGCAGCGCTGGAAGCAAGATATAAAGAGTTTCAGGATAAGGGAATGAAGCTTGATATGTCCAGAGGAAAGCCGTCAAAGGCGCAGCTGGATCTGTCAAACGGCATGATGGATGTGCTGAACAGCGGCTCAGATATGATGTGCGCGGCAGGCGTCGACTGCAGAAACTATGGCATTATGGATGGTATTCCGGAGGCAAGACATCTGCTCGCAGACATGTCTGAGGTTCCGGAGAAAAATATTTTGATCTATGGCAACTCCAGTTTGAATGTTATGTTTGATACCGTTGCACGGGCAATGACAATGGGTATCTGCGGACATACGCCGTGGGGCAGGCTGGACAAGGTAAAATTCCTTTGTCCGGTGCCGGGCTATGACCGCCACTTCGGGATCACAGAATTTTTCGGCATTGAGATGATTAATGTACCACTGCTTCCGACAGGCCCGGATATGGACATGGTCGAGCGGCTTGTATCTGAGGATCCGGCGATCAAGGGTATCTGGTGCGTGCCGAAGTATTCGAACCCGACTGGTGTTTCCTATTCAGATGAGACTGTCCGTCGTTTTGCAAAGTTAAAGCCGGCAGCACCGGATTTTCGAATTTTCTGGGATAATGCATACTCGATTCATCACCTGTATGAGGATGATCAGGATGTGATTCTGGAGCTTTTGACTGAGTGTGAGAAGGAAGGTACGGAGGATATGGTTTATAAATTCATCTCCACATCCAAGGTCAGCTTCCCGGGTTCCGGTATCGCGGCAATGGCAGCCTCTGAGGCGAACCTTGCAGATGCGAGACGGTGGATGAATTATCAGACGATTGGACATGACAAGCTGAATCAGCTGCGTCACGTACGCTTCTTTAAGGATATGGATGGCATGCATGAGCATATGAAAAAGCATGCGGCAATCCTCCGTCCGAAGTTTGAGGCAGTTGAGCATGCTCTTGAACAGGGACTTGGTGAGCTGGGAATCGGAAGCTGGACGAATCCAAAGGGAGGCTACTTCATTTCCTTCGACGCAATGGATGGCTGTGCAAAGAAGATTGTAGCGATGGCGAAGGAGGCGGGCCTTGTGCTCACCGGAGCTGGTGCGACCTATCCGTATGGAAAGGATCCGGACGATAAGAATATCCGTATCGCACCGTCGTTCCCGACGCTGGAAGAGCTGAAGATGGCAGCAGAGCTGTTTGTGGTTTGCGTAAGACTGGTATCTGCAGAGAAGCTTCTCGAACAGTAAAGCCTGCTAAGGGTTTCTGACAGAATCAGGAGAAAACAGGAGAAAGCTGTATTTTTTGCTTGCCCTGTGATAGGATTATACGGTATAATGAGGCAGGGTGTGATGTCACACCCTGCCTTTTCGTGAGTATGGACAGGCTATGTATTTATGATATAGGTATGGGCAGGCAGCAAAGCGAATTCTGTGAGCAGATCCGCCAGGATGGATTGCAGGTATCCGCTTAAGTGATTGTGTGCTCAGACCGGAAAATGAGAGACCGGGTTCCTGCGGTTTGTGTAGGGCCGACAGGAAGATAGGAGGAGCAGTGAGATGAAGCGGTGTATTATTTGTGGCAATCTTGGCGACGATAATAGTACAGTCTGCGAAGTGTGTGGAAATCCTTACATGGATCTCGATGATGACGCACCAGATCGTATGGAGGCAGGAGACGATCCTGTGACAGAGCCGGAGCCGGATATTTCGGAGGACTGGGAGCCGGAGCAGGAAGCGCCGGTGGCGGAAGAAGTGGAAGCGCAGGATGAGATATCTGAAGCGGAAGAGATAGAAGAAGAGCCGGAGCAGCAGGCGATAGCACCAAAGGAAGAGCCGGAGCAGCAGACGATGGCACCGGAGGAAGAGCCGGAGCAGCAGGCGATGGCACCGGAAGAAGAACCGGAGCAGGGAACTGTGCCGGCTTTGAAGGCGAAGCAGACGGTGCAGACAGCCAGATCGAGAACGGCTGGCAATAATGGCCATCGGATGAAGAGTGGTCCGCAGATTTACGGGCAGATGGCAGGTCAGGGTGCAGCGGATCAGATGCAGCCGGATGGTATGCTCCGCCGGACAATGAATGGCAATGACCGTCCGGCAAATCATCATCCGACTGCCGGAGTTAGACGTCCAATAGCGAGTCAGGGCCGCCCGATGAACGGTCAGGGACAGCCGAGTCAGGGCCGCCCGATGAACGGCCAGGGGCAGCCGATGCAGGGCCGCCCGATGAACAGCCAGGGACAGCCGATGCAGGGCCGCCCGATGAACAGCCAGGGACAGCCGAGTCAGGGCCGTCTGATGAACAGCCAGGGACAGCCGATGATGCAGAATCGTCCGATGAGCGCGCCACAGTATGATATGCCATCCATGGGATTTCGGAATACCAAGATTCAGGAAATGTCCAAGAAGTCATTCCAGTCGCCGATATTCCTTCTGGTTGCGTTGCTGCAGACCGTTTATCTGGCGGGCTCGATCGCTGCGATTTTCATGAAGCAGTTGAACTTTTCACAGGTAATGCGGCTTATCACAGGGATTTCGATGCCGACGCAGATTACCGGATACATGGATCAGCTCCTGAAGCTGATGGCGAAGCTCGATACCGGCGCGGTTCTGGCAAATCTGGCGATCCGGATTCCGGATATTCTGATGTGTCTTGGCCTGTGGATGATCGTCTTTGCAGCCCGTTCAAAAAAGACAGAGATGCCGGGAGTCGGCTTTACTTTTCTGAAGATTGTTGTGATCATCGGACTGATCAAGAGCTGCGTGCTCATGCTTGCCGGACTTATCATTTCGGTAGCGCTGGTCGTGTCTGCATGGGTGTCGGGTGTACAGACCATGATCGTCGCAGCAGTTGTGACGCTTGTTATTATGATTGTGCTCACGATGCTCGTTGTGATGTACTATTTCAGCTATCTTGCGATGCTGCGTACCTTCCGCACCAACACACAGAAGGGTGAGAGCTATGGCGCCGCATCCGGATATGTGGCAGTTGTCTATATACTTATGGGGCTGTTCGGCATCATCGGACTGCTTTCCGGTATCGTAAATGGTGAGATCTCAGGTATTGTCGGATCAGCCGGACGGATCGGCTGGATGCTTCTGATGGCATTCTGGATCTTCGGCTACCGCAGTACGCTTGGTGAGATTGAAGACTAGTATATCATACTGTAAATAACTGTACTAGGATAGGAAATGAAGGATTCTCCTGCCGTGTCTGTAAATTCAGACCGGCAGGAGATTTTTTGTTTTACAGGAAATTACTTTCTGTGGTTGACAGTGACCGGAGAATCTGTTAGTATGAACAAGTGATTTGGTTTAACGTGGTAGAGCGCTACCATAAGAAAGAGAGGATCGATTATGAGAAAGACAGTTGTATGTGTTCTGACCGGCGCAGCGCTGGCAGTATCGATGATTGGAAGTACCGCATGCTTTGCAGAGGAACAGAAGACCTTTACCGTAGGATTTGATGCAGAGTATCCGCCGTATGGATATATGGATGAGAATGGAGAATATACCGGATTTGACCTGGAGCTGGCACAGGCAGTCTGCGATCTGGAGGGCTGGGAGCTCGTAAAGACGCCGATTGACTGGGATTCCAAGGATATGGAGCTGAATTCCGGTTCTATCGACTGCATCTGGAATGGCTTTACTATGAACGGACGTGAGGAGGACTACACTTGGTCCAAGCCGTATGTGGACAACAGCCAGGTCATCGTCGTTCCGGAGAGTTCGGATGTGACAGACCTTTCCGGACTGGCGGGCAAGATTGTTGGCGTACAGGCTGCATCCGCAGCGCTGGAGCTTTTGAGTGAAGGCGGTGATCAGGCAGATCTGGCAGCGACCTTCGGATCTTTGCAGCAGTTCCCGGACTACAATAATGCATTTGTAGAGTTGCAGGCTGGCAGCATTGATGCAGTAGCGATGGATATCGGAGTCGCGCAGTACCAGCTGAAGCAGAAGGAAGGCTACAAAATTCTCGATGAGAAGCTGAACAGTGAGAAATATGCGATCGGATTCAAGCTCGGCAATGAAGAGCTGCGCGATACGGTAGATGACGCAATGGATCAGCTTGTAGCAGATGGTACCTTTGCCAAGCTTGCCGAGAAGTATGAGCTGACCGATATGGTCTGCCTCGGAACGGACGAGGGGGAGACCGAGACTGAGACAGAAGGCGTACAGACCGAAGCAGCGACGGAGGCTGTGACGGAGTAAGCACAGAAAACCATAGCGACTTGCTCAGAAATGGTGCAGGATGGCGTTTTTTACAGGCAACGTTTACAGCGGGGCTTTGTTATGAGCAGGTAAGAGGCGGGTGGAACGATCCGTCTGACAACGAAACATAAAGGATGACAGGGACTGCCGCAGACGAAAATGCTTTGCGGCAGCTCCTTTTGTCTGATGGCAGGAGGATGAAATGAAGCTTTCAGTTATGCTTGAGCAGCTTAGCAGTGGAATGTTGCGGTCAATGGAAATCTTTTTTCTGACATTGATTTTTTCATTGCCGCTCGGATTGCTGATCTCATTTGGCAGAATGTCAAAAAATAAAATTCTGCGAACCATTATAAAGGTCTATATTTCCGTCATGCGCGGAACGCCGCTGATGCTGCAGCTGCTAGTCGTATACTTTGGCCCATATTACCTGTTTGGGATGCAGATCGGCGGGACATATCGGTTCACGGCGATCATTCTTGGATTTGCCCTGAACTATGCGGCGTATTTTGCAGAGATTTACCGGTCGGGAATCGAGTCGATGCCGGTCGGGCAATACGAGGCGGCGCGGGTGCTTGGATACAGTAAAACACAGTGCTTCTGCTGTATCATTTTTCCTCAGGTCGTAAAACGGATTCTCCCGTCGATCACGAATGAGGTTATCACACTTGTAAAAGACACTTCCTTGAGCTTTTCGCTGGCTTATGCGGAAATGTTCACGATCGCAAAGCAGATCGCTGCGGCACAGACGACACTTATTCCGTTTGTTGTAGCTGCGATATTCTACTATATCTTTAACCTGGTTGTTGCAGTTGCGATGGAGCGGCTGGAGAAAAAGCTCAGCTATTATCAATAAAATGATGATGCCAGGGTCAAAAAGCCTTTTGACCCCAACATCATAAAATGGCAGGAGGAAGAACATGAAGCTGCTGGAAATGAAGCATATTAAAAAAGAATTTGACGGGCTTGGCGTACTGAAGGATATCTCGCTTGCGGTAGAAGAGGGTGAGATTCTCTCGATTATCGGGCCGTCCGGCTCCGGCAAATCGACGCTGCTGCGCTGTGCGACCATGCTGGAGCAGATTGATGGCGGAGAGATCTGCTATATGGGAGAGCGGGTCGCTTACGTTGACGGCCAGGGGATCCGAAAGTATCCGAAGGGTGATCAGGCGAGGAAAATACATTCTTATTTTGGACTGGTATTCCAGAATTTTAACCTGTTCCCGCATTACTCGGTCATGAAAAATATCACGGATGCACCAATCCGAATTCAGAAGCGGAATAAGGATGAGGTGTTCAAAGAGGCACGGGAGCTGCTCGCAAAGATGGGCCTTTCGGATAAAGAAAATGCGTATCCGTGTCAGCTCTCCGGCGGTCAGTGCCAGCGAGTGGCGATCGCGCGGGCACTTGCACTGAATCCGAAGATTCTCTTTTTCGATGAGCCGACGAGTGCACTCGATCCGGAGCTGACCGGCGAGGTATTAAAGGTCATCCGGTCACTGGCAGACCTGCAGATTACGATGGTGATCGTCACGCATGAGATGAGCTTTGCGAGAGATATTTCCGACCGGGTCATTTTTATGGATCAGGGTGTGGTAGCGCTCGAAGGAAAGCCGGATGAGGTTTTTGAGGCCGACCATGCAAGAATCCGGGAGTTCCTCGGACGGATCAGCGAGCGGTAGGCTCGCCTGGCGTTTGCTGAATACGGGATAATCAGATATGAAAAGTTTGGAGGATTCTCTCTTGCCGGGTCGGGTTGATCAGGCGGGAGAGAATTTTTTGATTTACAGAAAATTGAGTTTTTACTTCTGCAGGCAACGAGTTAAGTGTCTAGCTGGGAAGTTTTGCGAGGGAGCGCAGATGGGATATACTTTGTATAGGAAATTTGTAAACGAGGATACTAAAAATAATTATCAGCAAGGCTGGAAAATGACAAGGACATGAAGCGTACGATAAAATGCTTTGCGAGTTAGCGAAAACTAATATAATTTTATACTTGTGTTTGCATGAATCGGAAATGTGTGTTATAGTAGCAGCGGCACAGTAATAAAATTGCTGCGAAACACCGGTATATCAAGACAAAACCGGCTGTGTAAGCGAGTCAGGCGCTTGGCGCTGCTTGCAGTTGGGTATTTGATTATCAGCCAGGCTGGCAGACGAATGGCTATCAGAAGTATGTCGCCGGTGTGCAGCATCACCATAGAACAGAAAGAGGGAACTAACATGACAAAGGTAGACATTTTCTCCGGATTCCTCGGAGCCGGAAAGACCACGCTGATCAAGAAGCTGGTCAAGGAAGTATTTGCGGGCAAGAAGATTGTTCTGATTGAAAATGAGTTCGGTGAGATCGGTATTGACGGAGGATTTTTAAAGGATGCGGGCATCAACATCACAGAGATGAACTCCGGCTGTATCTGCTGCTCACTGGTCGGCGATTTTGGCAAGGCACTGAAGAAGGTTGCGGACGAGTACCATCCGGATCGGATCATCATTGAGCCGTCAGGCGTCGGCAAGCTTTCCGATGTGCGCGCTGCGGTTGAGAACGTAGCGGAAGAGGCAGATCTGGTAGTCAACGCGCTGGTAACAGTAGCGGATGCGTCCAAGATCAAAATGTATATGAAGAATTTTGGTGAGTTTTATAACAACCAGATTGAAAATGCGGGTGCCGTTATCTTAAGCAGAACGCAGAAGCTCTCTGAGGAGAAGCAGCTGCAGGCAGCAGAGCTGATCCGCGAGAAGAATCCGAATGCTGTCGTCATCACGACTCCGTGGGATGAGCTGACTGGCGAGCAGATCATCAAAGCGATCGAGGGAAGCGATTCTCTGGCAAGAGAGCTGCTCGAGGAGGAGAAGCACGGCCACCATCATCACGACCATGACGGCGAGTGCTGCTGCGGTCACGATCATGACCATGAGGAGCATGAGCACCATCATCACGACCATGACGACGAGTGCTGCTGCGGTCACGATCATGACCATGAAGAGCATGAGCACCATCATCACGACCATGACGACGAGTGCAGCTGCGGCCACGATCATGACCATGAGGAGCATGAGCACCATCATCACGATCATGAGCACGAGCATCACTACGATGAAAATGGTGTATGCAGCTGTGGACATCATCACGACGAGGAAGAGCACGGTCATCATCATCACCATCACGCAGATGAAGTATTTACATCCTGGGGCCGCGAGACACCGCGGAAGTATACGAAGGATGAGCTTGAGAAGGTTCTGAAGACCTTAAGCGATTCCGAGGAGTACGGTATCGTCCTGCGTGCGAAGGGCATGCTGCCGACTGCGGATGGTACTTGGCTGCACTTTGACCTCGTACCGGGTGAGTATGAGATCCGTAACGGCAGTGCAGACTACACCGGACGTCTGTGCGTCATCGGTTCTAAGCTGGCAGAGGACAAGCTTGCTGAGCTGTTCGGACTGTAAGGAGGGCGCATATGGCATCAATACCGCTTTATCTTATCAATGGATTCCTGGAGGCAGGCAAGACGACGTTTCTGGAAGATGTCCTGCTGAATGGAGATTTTGCTGACGGACAGAAAACACTTCTGATTCTCTGCGAGGAAGGAGAAGTGGAGTACAACCAGTCGGCTCTGACGAATCTGAATATGTTATCGCTGACGGTAGATGAGGAGCAGCAGTTCAGCGCATCCTTCCTGAACGACTGTGTAAAGAAATACCGTCCGAAGCGTGTCTTTGTGGAAATGAACGGCATGTGGGATCCGTCCTGGATGTTTGAGCAGCGTCTTCCGGCAGGGCTTGAGATCGCACAGGTGATCACGATTGTCGATGCGAGCACTTTTCAGGTCTATGTCAACAACATGAAGGGCATTCTGAGCAATTTGTTTGCAAATACTGAGATGGTCATTTTCAACCGGGCCACCGAAGTGATGCCGCTGCATTCCTTCCGCAGAGCGGTGCGCGGGGTAAATCCGCGGGCAATGGTCTACTTTGAGGATGCCGATGGCAATCCGGTCGATCCGGGTATGGAGGAGCCGCCATATGATCTGAATGCGGATGTAATCCGGCTCGACGATATGGACTATGGACTCTGGTATCTCGACGTATCAGACAATCCGCAGCGCTACGAGGGTAAGAAGGTACGTTTCCTTGCAAAGATTATGAAGTCCAGACGGTTCCCGGAGAATACGTTCATTCCGGGCCGGAATGTCATGACCTGCTGCGAGAATGATATCCGTTTTGTCGGATATGTGTGCCGCGCGGATTTTGCAGATCAGCTGAAGTCCCGTCAGTGGGTATGGATCACGGCGGAGATTCATGAGGAATATGCGCGTGAGTACGGCGAAGAAGGACCGGTTCTGCGTGGAATCAGCTTTGAGGAGGCCGAGAAGCCTGAGGACGAGGTCGTATATTTTAACTAATGCTTTTCTTATGAGCAATGAACACACGTTCCAAGTAGCGAAGCTAGGCCCTGTCAGCAGAGCTGCAGAGATGGATTGCGAATGTCCGCTTTATGACGTATGATACGCATAGCAAGTCGGTACGGTATCAGGGGAGTGTGGTTTTGCTTGACAAAATGGGTAAGAACCTGTATAGTTTATTTTATCCGTGCAGCCGGGGAGATAGCGGTGCCCTGTACTCGCAATCCGCTACAGCGAGGGTGATGCCGAGCCGAGGCCGTATTGCTGTGAAGCAGCCTCTGATAAGTGATGTTGACACCTGGGTCTTGCGCAACAGGAACCCGTGAACCGTGTCAGGTCGGGAACGGAGCAGCACTAAGCGGGACCACCTGTGTGCCGTAAGGGTGCCTGGGTCGAGTTAACTGTCAGAGAAGCGTTCATGGTATGCGTTCGAAGTGAGGCGCACGGGTAAAAAGAAGATTGGGCTGTCGTGAATTTTGGAAAGGGATTTCCGGATTTGCGGCGGCTTTTTTGCAGGTATGAGAATTTTTATAGGTGGATTGATTTAACCGAATCAAGCAAGTCC
>OLSO01000718.1_pt1 | contig 30398 bp, 27 predicted proteins | sample 1672441 | NCBI WGS metagenome assembly OLSO01 (sample SAMEA3136686, study PRJEB25190) | human gut metagenome | biome: human gut; feature: human-associated habitat; material: faeces | place: Austria | collected 2013 | reverse complement strand
CCTTTCTGGTTTTTCCTCCAAGAAAGCGCATCCACTGCAACAGGCTTGTCTCATTTTTCTCTTCCGGCGGAAGTTTTGACAATTCTAAGATATGCATCTCCATAAGATCTGTATACTCTTTTCCTATCTTCGTGTTACAGAACATATCTTTGCTTTATGGGGGCAGACCACCGGTAACCTACTGTAAACCAAACTCTTCCAATAATTTTCTCTGATATTTCTTATCCGCTGCTGCTTTTACGATATCTTCTGTACGTCCAAGCTTTGATAATTCGAGAATTAATTGGTTGATTCTGTTTTCTCCTTCTTCCATTCCAATCTTACGGCCAGCTTCAATTCCTCGTCTTTCTGCGGTTAACATTCCTATATTGTAATCCCTGATTGCTCGTTGTCTTGTCTCGTATTCTAATCTCTTCTTTTCATCTGCACTTAATTTATCCAATACATCATATGCTTCTTCCAATTCAGAATTTTTCTTTGCCATCTCTTCAAAATCCTTTCTGGTTTTTCCTCCAAGAAAGCGCATCCACTGCAACAGGCTTGTCTCATTCTTCTCTTCTGGTGGAAGTTTTGACAATTCTAAGATATGCATCTCCATAAGATCTGTATACAATTTTCCTGTCTTCGTATCACAAAATGCAATTCTCCGATAACATTCTTTATCATCCGGGAAATGATCATATGCAAGAATACTCACATGGATACACTTCTTCAAGCAATCGTATCCCTCACCTTCTTTAATTTCACCTGCATACATCTTGCTCAGATAATACACAGAACGGTTTGCCCAACAATCAAAGGCTTCTACCTGCATCTCAAAATCGATTTGTTCTCCGTCCTTCAGTTTCACCCGGACATCTAAGATTCCATACTTATCATCTTTCGATTCTTTTCTAAGAATCGTAGGCATGAGTTCTGTATTCTCTATCTCACTGGACGGAACATTTAATAATGCTGCAATGATGTTCTTGCGGATATTATCATTCTGCATCAGTTCCTTAAAACAGAAATCTACCGTTGGAAGCATGATAAAATCTTCCTGCTTCTCTTTCACTGTTTGGCACTGTGATGTTGCTTTCCTGGTTGATACACTTTTCCTGGTTTTTCTCATAGAATTCTCCTCTCTTCTGTGCAATGAATGATTGCCTGAAGAAGAGGATTCTAAAGTTATATTTATCTTAACACAAGATAGTTTTCTATGGAAGTAACTATCCCGTTAAAATCAGATATTTGAGAAATTTACTACATCACATAATCTTCAAACAATATTCATCTTTTTGGTTTTGTCATCGGATTATCTGCTCGGAAATCTGAGCTTATTGAATAATTACCGATTTGGTTCATAGATCTTTTTGCAGTTCATCAGAATAATGACTGCGTGGTATTAGATTAACATGAGAATTCTATTATTGCAAGCTGATTTTTTAATGCTCTGGTATTCGCAGATTTGTGTTACTATTCTCACTACGTGCTACCGGTAGCATACCTTTCAATCCGCAAGTAGAAGAAGTGCTGGAATAGTCCTTAGATATTCCAGCACTTTTTCTACTTCCTTACTGTACTTACAATGCTTTGTCTGAAATTTAATAGTGCCTGACACCACTGTCCAATGTGGTTCCTCTTCTTCATTTTTCTATGATTCCTTCCATTTAATTTTATTCAATACAGTAATAACTATCGGATAAAAGGTATCGTCTCTTTTTACAGTCCAATAAACCAAACATGCTCCGCTGAAAAAAGCTCCACCTACTAATATCTCAATAACATTTCTTTTAAATAATGAAATGTTTGTAATATGCTCAGCTACTCCTCGCACCGACGCATACATTAGCACGCCTAAAATAATATATTGAAAATTTTTTCCTAGCATTTTTAATACATTTAAATACTTAAAACACACAAAAATCTGAACAAAACATACAATTAATTCTGAAATAAGAGTTGCATATACAGCTCCTACCGCATCAAATTTTCTTATCAGTGAATAGTTCAAAATCAAATTAATAAATGCCCCAACAAAAACTGATATAATATAATATCTTTCATTATCATTTGGAATTAAAATTTGGTTTACAATAACTGTCGAAATAGCTTTGAAAAAAATTACAAATGCCAAAAAAGAAATAAGCGATACACATGGTAAAAACTCACTTCCAAAGAAAAGTGGAACAAATTCCTGTGACACAGCAAGAATTCCAAAAGCAATTGCTGAACACATAAACATCACCAACGAAATTGATTTTTCCACCACTTTTTTATATTCCATTATTTTTTTTTCAGAAATCAATGATACAATACGTGGCAATGATACTGTTCCCAATCCAGTAATAATTCCTAACGGTATATTAACTATTTTATCTGCGCTGGAATAATATCCCACCTGTTCATATGTACTCAATAAACCTAGCATTGTTTTGTCCATTTGCTGATAAATACTCATAGCAACAACCGGAATAAATAATGTAATACATGGTTTTATATGAATAATCATTTCATAAAAAGTTGTTCTTGTTCCTTTAATATATTTTTTCACCTGTGAAACAAGGTACAGATCACTCAAAATTGTTCCTATTACTAAAATAAACGCATATATCAATATATCTTTTCGAGTTTTCACAAATATAAATATACCCGACAATGTAATTAATTTTATAATCAGATTTCTGGTAACAGTCAATTTAACTTTTTCCAGTCCCCAGAAAAACCAGTTTATATCTATGAAACAATTTATAATCCATAAAGATTCTATAAAATATAATGGTTTATTTTCTGGAATACACAAACTTACAAATAATAAATAGATGGCAACCACTACTGTTGCCATCAACCGCTGTAATTTTCTTATACTTGAGAACGTATGCGCTAGCTCATTTTCATTATGTTTTGTGGCTGCAATCATTTTACTGCCATAATTATTGAAACCAAGCATTGCAAAAATTGTAAAATAATTAGCAATATTGGCAGCATATGTATACGTTCCCAATTGCTCTGCTCCCAGAACACGGTTAATATATGGTGTAGTAATTAACGGCAACGCTGTTGCCAACACCTGATATCCTGTCTGGTAGATAAAGTTCTTTTTCAAACTAGCCACAATCTATCCCTCTTTTTATGCTTATTTTCCTATTATCTGAATTCTTTTTTTCTTATTCTTATATCGCTTTACAATGTCTGAAAAATATTTTGCATTAGAATATTTATATACTTTATTTGCACCGGTTTCTTTTTTTAATTCTACAGCCTTTTCCAACCAGAATTTAGGATAATCAATTACAAACTGCTGAACCAAATTTCTTTCAAGCTCCAACAACTTCTTATATTCTTCTGGGTTACTATTCAAATAATTAATTTTTTCTATTGCGTCTTCTGCATTAAAAACCCAGGCTTCTTTCGGTAGTACCTGTCCACAAATAATGTCACTTGGCGAAAGTAACGCAACTGTTCCTAATGAAATTGCTTCAATAGCTCCATTTCCTCTTGTCTGTCTTCCTCCAACTTTTAAGTAATACTTTGCTTTATACATTTCAACAAGATTATTTTTTATATTCTGTTTATGAACTAAAATAGGTTCTCCTGTAGCCTTACTTATTGGTTCAAATTGCGGGATATTTCTTACCGGTCTTTCAGTAGTTGTATTAATTTCTCCATAGATTCCAGACTTTTCTACTTTACCAAACTCATCATATAAAACTCTTTCCAAATGATCTTTGTTAACAAAAGTATATGGAAAATCCATCACCCCGTGTATTAGGTCATTTTCTCCACGTATCAACTGATTTAAACAGACATCATATCCAAAATAGACTTTGTCTAACATAAAATTAGCCTCTCCAATCATATATGCCCATAATACTTGTGGATATTTTTGAACAATTTGTGTCGGTACAGAAACATTTATCGAAATGACTGCATCATATTTACTCCAATCAATACTATTACATTTCACAGCATAATATCCATTTGGTTTATCACTGCCTGGTTCATGAAAATCCATTCCCTTAACAGATTTAACTGTCTGTGTTTTTAATTTCCGAAACTCCTTAACCATTTTGGGCATAACCTTTTCCCACACATGGCATTCTGAAGTATTTTCTTCTTTTACAATATAAAAATCGCAATCATACTCATCAAACAAACTAATCGGACCAACACGGCCTGCCGATGAATACAATAATTCTGCCAACGACATATCTTTATTTCCAACATATAAATCTTGATATACATCTTGTTTTACCAAAGCAATTTTCATCTTAATCATTTTTCCTTTCGCTACTTTCATATATTTTTTACAGTTGAAACATTAAATTTTTAATTCGCCATTAAATATTTTGCACACAAAAAAAGTAAAAAACATTGATACAACTAATCCCCCTGTGAAAGCCACTGAAGCAAGTAATGACCCTCGTAAAATATATGTAGTCATTCCAGCAAACAAACAAAACAGCGATATTTTAATTGGCTCATATGAATAACTCCACTGATCTATTTTATAAATCATTTTTCCCAACAGTAAAAAACCTAAAATCACTCCCCAGATACTAAACGCTGTATATAATTCTGCTACCAAAGGGGTACTAACATTTAATTGCCATGAGCCAAAATATTTCATTACAATTGACCCTGTTCCCTCAGCCTTTCCCTTCCATACACTTCGCGGTAATAAAAAAAATAGTGCAGAAAATATATTCAAGCCGTAAAAAATATGATTATTATTTACATATTTTATACTTGCCATCAAAAGTTGATGCGCGTCAAAATCCACATGATTAAAATTAATAGTTCTATTCAATATTATATCCCTAAAACTAGTCATATGCCTTGTTTCTGAAAACATTAAACAAAATCCTAGGAAAAAGCCCCCGAACAAAAGGGATTTATATTTACTTTTTCGCAATTCAAACGCTGCAAAGACAACGTATGTTCCCAGCAAAATAAAACGTGCCAAACTCCCCCAAAGAGGAAAATAGATTACAATACAAATCATCCAGATAATACTTCTACATATTTGTTTTGTTTTTATTCTTCTGGTGGAATCAATTAGTAATAGCAGTATAGATGACACTGGTATATATCTTAAAATATTAAATAATTGAATTACTATAGCAGATTCAGAATCAGATGCATGAGCAATATTACCTGTTAAACCTAATATAATAATTGCACCAATACTCAATATCGTCACCGCTTTTGCAGATGATAAACTCATTTTGAAATAATTATTATTTTCTACACTTTGTCTATTTATTTTTTTGTGACTTCTATATCCCACTTCAAAAAAAAGAATAGAAAGAAAAAGAATAATATTGGCATAAAGATATTCAGACTCTGAATAATTTAAATTCATGCCTGAGTAATTCCAGAATACTGTTTTTAAAGTATATTGTTGCATTGGTGCCATAAAATGAAATATAAATGCAAAAGTATATCCTATCTTCCTGATACTAACTGGATATGAATCCCAGATTATTAATCCAAATAATATACTTCCATTAATTATAAAACTGACAATTACCAGTCTATCAGAATTGCTATAATCCAATCCAATTAAAAAGAATAAAACTACCACAAAAATCCCAATATACACAAAAGTATCTATTACTGTACTTTTTTTCACCATTAATTTCTTATTCATTTAATACACTCTCTATAATTACTTTCACAACAATATTTCAACTTTTACTTAGTCAACTAAGCACTTTAATAATTCTTTTCACTGTTTTAAATATTTATGTTTCGCTGCATTCATATCTCTGCAATATTTTTTCATAGGCCTCTGACATTTTTTCAATAGTATAGGCTTCAGCTGTTTTTAAACATCCCTTTCTCATTTCTTCATAAAAATCCTTTTCAGATAATATAAATGTCAGTTTTTCAGCCAATTTTTTTACACTATTAACTGGAATAATATAACCATTTTTTCCATCTTCAATCATTTCAAGACCTGCCATACATTTATCTGTTGTAATCACTGGCAAACCATACGCAAGTGCCTCATTTATAACAAGCCCCCATATATCCTCTCTTGTTGGCAAAACAAAAACATCTGCCACATAATAGTATTCTTTTAAAATATCTTTATTTTTAAAATCTATAAAATGCACATTATCTAAATTCATTTTTTTCTTTAACAGAATATATTCCTCTGTCGCTTTTCCACCAATAATATATATCCCATTTTTTTTTGATAAATTTAATGATGCCTCCATTAAAGTATTCCATCCTTTTCTTGGGATAAACTGACCTACGCCTAATACTATTTTTTCTTCTGTTATGTTTAATTTCTTTTTTAGTATTTGCTTTTCTGAATTATTAAGTGTCTTCATTATAAGATCACTATTTTTTAATGATGTGAATGGATATCTATATATTTTTTTCTCATTTGCACCGTAATAAATCAAATATTTATCGGTTATCTTACTTGGTGAAAAATATCCTTTTGCCCCTTGTATAAAATATTGTTTTATATATTTTTTTATTTTCTTTTCATTTTTTATAAATCCACCATCAGAACTTATATAATATGATATTTTATGAGTTTTCATATATTGAATAGCCAGCATTCCCGTTAATGTATAATATGCCCCAACAACAATTTCATCAAACTTTCCTTTTTTTATTATTGAACAAATTTCAGGACATAATGCAGCCTCATTTCCATATTCTTTACCATTCATAAACACGGCATTAAAATTAAGAAAACTTGAAGAAAGCCAAGAATCTTCTCTGTCGGAAGCTTTGCGTCTTTCAAAAACAACTGTTAAATTCATATTTCTTCCAAGTTCATTAAAAAAATCAATTTTATAAGGAACTGGCAAATTTGTCATATATAATATTTTTTTCATTTCACTATTTTCCTATATAATTCAATATAACAATCAACCATTTGTTTGTAATCATACTGTTCATTTGCTATTTCCATTTTTTTCGATATACAATCAATAATTTTACTTTTTACACTCTCTACATCACCGGCTTTACATACAACTCCTGTTTTTTCAGTAACTGCCTCTGGACTTCCGCCCGTATTATAAGTAATTACTGGTGTTCCGCATGCAATTGCTTCTAAGTTTGTAGTTGGGAAATTATCTTCATACGTTGGGTTAAAAAAGATATTTGCTCTTGTATATATTCCAACCAATTCCTGTATATTTTGTGTTCGTTTAATTCCAATAATTGTATCTGGTAATTCTTCAATTTGTTTTTCAGTTAATCCAACTAGAACTATCCTGTATTTAGTTCTATCCAACATCTCCTCAAGTTTTATAAAATCTTTTAGTCCTTTTCGATTGGTCCATTCACTGGCCACTCCAAGAATCACATATTTTCCCTGCAAATTATATTTTTCTTCAAAGTCTGTTGTCTCAGGATGAAAGCTACTCAGATCAATGCCGTTATAAATCACTTCAACAGGATATTCTTTTAAGAAAGACTGTCTTACTATATTTTTTAACCATTTACATGGAGTAACTATTGTTATATTTAAATTTGTAAATAAACTTCTTTTTTTCTCCCAATTCCAGCGGGAATTATCCTTTATCAATGACGAAGGATACGTTTTCTTCTGTTCACAATCATGGCATCCTGTCTTCCATTTTTTGCATCCAACCATATCAAAGTATGCACAGTGACCAGTAAATGCCCAACAATCATGGAGTGTCCATACTACTTTTATATTGTTCTCTCTGATATAATTAAACAACAGTTCAATATTTAAATAGTATCCATGAATATTATGTAAATGAAGAATATCTGGTTCTATTTGCTGCAGTTTATCTATCAGCTTTCTTGTCGCTTTCTTAGAAGCAAACCCTGTTTTGTCTGTAATTCTCGTATAAACACCATGCAATTTCACACCAAACTCATCCTGAATTACTATCTCATGCTCATTTTGTGCGACACGTCCTCTTCCCCAAACCACATAAGAATCATATTGCTCCTCCAAAAGCTGATTATGAATATTCATCATAATGCTTCCTGTAGCTTTATAGGGAAAAGTATTTATCTGTACAATTTTTATCTTATCATACTTCATAACTTCAATATCTCCTCTACATATCTTTTCACACTGCCCTCTTGAATCAATCTCTTCTTCAAATTCTCTCGGCTTCTGCTTTCCCTTTCCTTCTGCTCACTAGTTTCAGCATTTTTAATAAAGCAACAGATATTTTCTCAACTTTGTCATACTTTCCCAACTCATGGCAAAGACCACCTATTCATTTTTCCCTTTAACATATTCTTTTCTTTATATAATTAGAAATCTTGTTAACACTCCATGCTCCAACTATACTTACTCCCAAGAAAATACACATTCCCCAAACACCTTTTTGCGGTAATCCTAATAATCTAAAATGAACCAAATATAATTCATAAGCAATTCCGCCCACAAGGGCAATAAAGCCGTTATTAAAAAGTCTTCTAGCCCGATAAACTTCTCCAATAACTGCCATTGCAAATGATACTTTCATTACAAGTTGAATCCCTTGCCATAAGATTTCGCCTTCATGCATGCGAATTGCTGGGATTTGTTTAGTCACCAGCAATAAAGTTCCACTAATCAACAATGTCATTAATACAATTGGATTCAACAAACACTTTTTTACTTTCTCATAATTATCAGATATCCATACTCCCACCAGAAACGATATAGCTTGCTCTGCTCTCAGTCCATTCGCCGTGCACGAACAACCTATAAATGTCACCGTGCTTACGACACACAACACAAAATATCTCTTTGTGTACAACTTTGGAATCGCAATAGTTAAATAAAACACCAAATACTGAAAGAACATAAAATCCAAATACCAGTAATATGGAATTTCAATTTTAGTTCTGGTTAAGAACTGCATAGTTATCACAACAATAGAAACAATTGCATATGGTATCAGAACTCGGCTTATTTTAGGCTTCCAGTACCCCCCCACGACTTCTTTTTTTTATAGGATTCATTCAAACCATATCCTGAAAGAATCAAAAAAATCGCTACGCCAATTCCGCCAAGAGGTGTGAAATATCTGATTCCTAATCTACCTGAGACATGTTGAAGAATGATAATAATAGCAGCAACAGCTCTACAAATATTTGTATGTTGAACAGACATAAATTTAACATCTGTCGTTTGCTTATTCTCAAAAAGGAAGCCAACTAGCCATAGTGCACACAAGAGCACTAAGAATATACCTAAGTTTCTCATTTTCCCTCTTTTTACAACTCCAAAATCTCTTCCGCATACTTTCTCACCGACACATTTCTAGTCAGATTCTTCTCCAGATTCTCTCGTCCTCTGGCTCCCATCATCTTCAGTTCATCACTTCCGGCGTTCTCAATGAACCAGCGGATATTCCCCTCAACCTTGTCATATTCACCCGGCTCACAGCAAAGACCACCGTGTGTATCTTCAATCAGATATCGAACCTCGGAACCTTCTTCAAGCACTCCTAATATCGGCTTAGCTGCGGCCATTATTCCGTATGCCTTCGACGGACAACTCACTCCTTTAATGCCTTTCGCGTTCACACACCAGTGAACATCACCAGCATTCAAAGAATATATAAGATCTGCCTTATCCTGATATGGAATGAATACCACATTGTCCATGTGACGCTCTTTCACATACAGCACTAGCTTATCCAGCACAGAACCGGCACCAACAAAAGCAAACACAACCTCTCTGCCATCCGCAGTCTTAGTACCCGGCTTGATTCTCTCCACAACCTTCATCAGATTCTCTAGGTCATAATACAGTCCAATATTGCCTGAATACATAATGACGAACTTACCATCCAAACCGTACTTCTTCTTGAAAGCAACAACTCTTTCATTTCTCTCATCCAACGGATAGATTTCATTCTCATCGATCCAGTTGTTGATCATGACAGTCTTTGGGACTTTCTTACCCTTGAAGCGGTTCTCCACCGTCTCCACCAGATCACGACCAACCGTGATTATCAAGTCACTACGCTTGCAACTGAACTTGTCGAACCACATCATGGCATCTGTCACCAGTTTGCTCTTGGTATAACCAACAGCCAACACCTGCTCCGGGTTGAAATCCTGAATGTTATAGATATACTTAGCATGCTTCACCCACTTGCCCCAAACACCCAGCAGTCCTCCAAGAATAGGCGGTTGTGAGATGGAAAAAATATAGTCCATCTTGCCAACCTTAAAAGTTGCACCCATTGCTCCAAAGAAATAAGAAACAATATTCTTTACACGGCTCTTTTTATTGGTCTTGCTGAACTCCGGTACTCGGATTCGCAGAACCTTTACACCATTGATTTCTTCTTCGTAATATTTCCGTGTCTTATATTTATCCTCAATCGTCCCTAAGTAACTCGGCACCACGCAGATGACTGTTATGTCGAATTTATCCAGCATACCCTCCGCCAATTCACGGAGGATCTGCCCCGTTGACGCAGTATCTGGAATATAGTAATGAGCGTAGATCAGAAGATTTTTCTTTTTTAACATTCCTCTATATTCCTCTCGAATATTATCTATAAACAATTTTCTGTATATAGCTATACGTTTAATTATCCCAAAAAGAAAAAACATCCAACTTGATTCATTCCAAAGTCTCTCGTCTTTCCTCTCTTTTTCTCCATATAGCTATACGTTCAATACTGATAACACCTGCAGTTTTCCCGCCCGGTTCCACTGCAGATCATCATTCATTCTACTTCATCTCTTCCATCCAATCCATCACTTGGATCCGCTGCCCTTAAGCACGACTCCGACGGTCTTGAACAGAATCTTAATATCCATTCCGATATCCCAGTTCTTGACATATTCCATATCAAGTTTTACAACTTCCTCAAAGTCAGTGATATCACTTCTTCCGCTCACCTGCCACATTCCGGTCAGTCCCGGTTTCACGGCAAGTCTTCCGCGGTGATATGGCTCATACTGTTTCCACTCATCTACTGTTGGTGGACGAGTTCCTACGAGACTCATATCTCCTTTAAGTACATTCACATTCCAGAACTGCGGAAATTCATCCAGAGATGTTTTACGGATAAACCAGCCAAGTCCGTGCTTGCTTCCATCCGCTCCGCTTCCGATGATTCTTGGGTCATTCTCCATCTTGAACATGAGCCCCTTCATCTCATTCTGTTTCATCAGTTCTTTCTTACGTTCCTCTGCATCCATATACATGCTTCTGAATTTGTAAATCTTGAATCTTTTACCATTTTTTCCAACTCTCATCTGTGAAAAGAAGATTGGTCCCGGTGATGCAAAATAAATTGCCGGAGCCAGGAATATTGTGATGATACACGTCAGTATCATCCCTACGATTCCACCACAGATGTCAATTAATCTCTTCATCCCTGCCTGTCGCGCGGTGATGATTCTAATACTTGAAGTAAGAACTGTATATCCTCCCATACGGTTGATAAACTGATTCTTTGACCATCCACTTCTCAGATCCAGACATTCGTGGACTGTTATTCCCATATTTGAACAAGTTTCAAATAACTCTTCTGGTATCAATGTTTTCTTCTTAATTCCAACAAGAATGGAATCTATCCATCTTGTCTGTATATAATCAGTTAATGTATCAATCTTACTTACAACCGGAATTCCTGCAAAAGATTCATTCTCTTTCGGTTCACGATCTGCAAATACAATACCGACAATTTCAAATTCATTAAACGCGTTCTGTTCCACGCGTTTCAACATATACTCAATTTCACTACTTGTTGTAACAAGCAGCATATTCATTTTCACATAAAGCAGACGACCATGCTTTAATAAATATCGCTTCCATATGATTCGTACTGCATAAACAAAAACAACTGATAATGGAATAAATGACGTGATCATAAGACGTGATGTCTTATCGCCCTGTTTGCTCATGAACAAATACATAATCACAAGCGCACTCACAAAAAATACATGCTTTAACACATTCTTAAACTCTACAAAATATCCTCTTCTCATGATACCACGGTAAGGCTCTGTAAAGAAAGCTGTACAAATATCTGTTAACGCAATAATAATTCCAATATTCAGATATAAACTGTTCTTATATAGATTTCCTGCTCCCATGCGTAATGCATAACTACTTATATAAGCTAACTGTAATGCTACAAGATCCAGAACAATAAAGTCCAAATGCTTCAGCCAGCTGTCACCACTTTTTCTGTACATTCACGCACATCCTTTTCCTCTGATATTTTACTGAACTCATTCCATCAACTATAAAATCACTACAACTACTAATAAATCATTTGAACATATGCAGTGAAATCATCTTCTACCACATATGTTCAAAATCAGAGATAATCAAATTATCTCTCTTTTCTGTAAGCTACTGCAGAAACTCCTGCAAGTATTACAGCTGCTCCGAAGAATACCATCCATGTAGACGGTACACCTGTCTTCGGGGATGTTCCGACTGTAGAATCAGCAGCTTTAGAAGCATCAACCTTAGCAATAATTGCTACAGGTGAAAGATCTTCAAATACAGCTGTAATTGTCTTACCCTCATAATCTACACTTGTAGGTGTGATTAATTCAAACAGATTTCTTACTGTGCTGTAGTGGAGAATCTGAACATCAGTCATTGCTTTTGTAAGGGATGGTACAGAAATTGTAACTACATACTTTCCTTCTTCATTCTTGATTCCACCGTTCACTGGTTTCAAATCAAAAAATGGAGAAACCATTTCTTTCCCAGCTAACTGATCTGTCAGTTCTGGAGTTGTTTTACCAACGACATCCGTCAATGACTTTGTTCCGTTGTTCACTGCAAGAAGATCATTAATGACCTCTTCGTTCTTCACATCAGAAAAAGACTCTGAAGATGCAGCTGTAATAATATAACTAGATGCACTTGAACCAGTTACGCTTGGTAATGCTGTCTTACTCGGAGCTAAAGGTGCTGCAAATGCGGCAACCGCCTGAGTAACGATCAGAGCTGCAGCAAGGATAGTTCCAAAAATTCTTTTCTTCATGTTTCCCACTCTTCCTTTCTTAAAATTATTTTTCTATAGAAACCAGTACAGCCTGCACGAGAAAACGCTTGTCTGACTGATTGCCATAGCATGTTGATAGTGTGATGATCTTGTCATCAACTGACACATTCTGTGACGTGTCAATCTTGGCACTCATATCACGGATAGCAAAAATGCTGTCGAGATAAGCCTGGTAAACAGACTTTATATTAAAATCAAAACTCTGCATAAGGTGCCTGTCATCATACAGATATGCTGCGAAAACCTGGTAATGCCGAATTGCGTCCGGCGTATATATTATAACATCTTTATGGTTATCAAAAAAGTCTTTATCCTGATAACTCAAAAGGTTCTGAAACATAGAGCCATTTTTCATGTCATGCCCGTAAATCACTGTATTCGGATCTTCAAAATCTTTGCTGTTATAATCTTCGGTAAATATGGAACCTTCTGTCTTCTTCTCTCCGTCGATCGTATGGTCCAGGTAATATCCGTTATCTCCTTCTCTTTGAAGGATTGGATAATCAATGTTTGTGTCTTGAATCTGAATCCATGCATATACTTCCGGATTCTGTTCCTGCAGTGCCGCAAAATCAATTGGGATTTCAACAGGTGCCTTCTCTTCTACCGGTGCAGGTTCGGTCTCTTTCTTTACCGTCTCCCGCACTTCTTCGTAATTATCACCGGCATGTTTCTCCTGATAATACTTGTAGCCACCTACAGCCGCACATGCAACTGCAGCCACTCCGGTTATAATTGCGATTATCTTGTAAATATTTTTCTTCACAAGTACTGCACCTCTTTCACCACAGCATTTTATAATTGCTGAATTCTTCTGTTCCTCTTCCTGTATTCTGCACTGATTAATTCGGATCAGAAACTTTCTTATAGAATGTTTCAATTATCTTTTCATACAGTGCATTATCATCGACATGATATTCATCATGGTCTTCTCCTTCAACAGCTTCTCCCGGTACTGTCCAGTCTGTATCTTCTTTCCCTTCTGTCATACTTTGAGTGATCTTCAACAGTTGATCTTTGCTGATATTTGTCACCATATATGGCTCTAAGTCCGAATACATCTTCACTGTATAACCGGAATCTTCCGCGATTTTTTTCTTCGCGGCTTCCTCGAATGCTTTGATAAATACCTGCTGACGTTCCATTCTTGCAATGGCACTCTGATGAACATTGATATCTCTGTAACGAACAAATGTCTCTGTATTTGTTCCATCCAACGTCACCTGACTATCCTTCTTGAATTCCGGATATTTTTCTTCCAGGCTATCGTTAGGTACAGTGACTGTAACACCACCGACGCTGTCAGTCAAAATTGACAATGCGTCCAGATTGATCGCACAATATCCCTGGATATTCAATCCATAAAAAAGTTTTGACACTGCTTCTTTCGACAATTCTCCACTTTTATAACTTCCGTCACCATATGCATACGCCAGACTGATATGATCCTGACTTTTTCCAAGGCTCTCACCGCCCGGTCCATATGCTTCAACTTCTGTGATCGTATCTCTGGGGATTGAAATTGTAGTAATTGTATTCTCTTTTCTGTCCCAGGACAGAAGATACAGCGCATCTGATTGTCCTGCATCTGCATGACCTACATTTGTCTCTATTTTCTCTCTTGTATCAATTCCGAGAAAAAGGAAATTACTCAGATGATCGTTATACCGATACTTCTCGCCTTTCCAGGTAATTGTATCCGTAAGAGAATCCTCTTCTACTGAATCCTGCCCTGCCGTATCTTTGGCAGTCTTCTCAGTATCTGAAACCGGTGTTGTCATCTTCGCAGCCAGCATTCCTCCAGCTACGCCGATCACCAACAATCCACAAAATCCTATGATCCATTGTTTCTTCTGATTCTTATTTTTCTTTCCAAACATTGTCTATTGATTCCTACTCTTTACTTCCGTAGTAATAATAAGAATTATATCTATTATAGTACTTTTCCTTCTTCATATCGACCTTATTCAGTACAGCACCAAGCAGCTTACATCCACTCTTCTTTAATTGATCTTTCGCTCTCAATGCATCTTTTCTGCTGACTGCTTCATTCTGAATAACAAGAATTGCCCCGTCACACTGCTTTGCGACAATTGATGCATCACTCATACTGAGCATCGGAGGTGTATCGATCAAGACATAATCATATCCTTTTCTTGTCTCCTCAATCAATTTACTGAAAAGCTCCTGCTCCAGAAGCTCGGATGGGTTCGGCGCATACGGACCGGCAAAGATAAAATCTACATTAGAATAATTCGTGGAATATAGAATCTTTTCTTTATTCACCTGTCCACTCAGATACTGTGAAAGTCCATCAACTTTCTGTTCAACCTGAAAACGCTTAACATAGTTTGATTTACGGATATCCGCATCTATAATCAGAACTTTCTTTCCCATCTTGCCAATCTCTACTGCAAGCTGAAAAGTCACATCACTCTTTCCCTCATTCGGATAACAGCTTGTGATAACAATACTCTTCGTTTCCACACCGCTGAACTGCATATTCGTACGGAGGGTCTTAATAGCCTCTTCATAGAAGACGTCTTCTTTTCTGGAATCTGTCATCAGAACTCTCTGAATTGCCATTTATTTTTTCCTCCTTTTACTCTTCTTTTTCTTTGCTGATTTTCTGGAATTACGTGGCCCTTTTCCTGTGATAAAGTCTTTTCTATCTGGGATCGTTGCCAGTGTTGTCAGACCGAGATATTTCTCAATATCATCCTCTGATTTGATCGTATCATCCATCAATGTGAGTAGAATGATAACACCTGCTGAAAGTACAAAGCCTGCTAATGCTCCAACCATCACATTCTTCTTTGTATTTGGACTTGTCTTGACTGTTGGAACTTCACCTTCTTCAATAATCTTTGGCGGTGTCACTTCCATCTTATCTCCGATAAAGTCAGATGATGTCTTCGCCAGTGTATCAGCAATCTTTTTTGCCATCTCCGGGTCTGTACTTGTTGCTGTGATTGAAAGGATTCGTGTGTCCGTTGGATTATCTACTGTGATACATCCTTTCAAAGCTTTGTAATCCATATCAAGGTTCAGCTCATCTACAACATCCTGCAATACCGTACGGCTTGTGATCAGAATATTGTAGTCTTTTGTTAACTGGCTGCCAATCTGAAGATCTGCCAGTGAGGAAAGTGTTGTCTCCTTTGTCAGAACCAGCATTGTAGAAGTTGCACTGTAAACTGGTGTGATAAAGATCTTTGTAGCCGCACCGGCAATCACTGCTCCGACCAGTAATGCTGCAAGAATAATCAGAATGTGCTTCTTCAATGCATAGAACAGTTCTCTGAGGTCAATCTCTACCTCGTCATCATCATGTGTTTTTCCCATCGTTGCTCCCCTTTATCTTATTAGTTTGTTTTCTGTAATGCGAAGCGCATTATCTTTTGTTATCTTCTTAAGATATTTTCTGTCCAAATGTGTCCGCATCCAACACATTGCCTCTTTTGTATCCGGCATCCGGTTCCCGGTATTGTGCATATCCGTTCCCATCAGATGGACATTGCCTTTCTTCAGATTATCTCTGCACCAACGTGCTGTTACATCATGCCAGCTGCCGCCAACAGATCTGTAGTTCATCTGAATCAATGCGTCTAACCCGATCAGTTCTTCTAATCTTTTCCCTTTTCTGAGACATCGATACCTTTCTGCATGTGCGATCACTGGGACATATCTCGTCCTTGACAAATTCTGTACTGCAGTACAGATCTCGGAATAAGGTACCGCTGGCATAAACTCGATCAACACGTAATTGCTGTCTGCCAATGTAAGCAATTTGTCTTCTTCAAGCAGACGGATCACACTATTCGAGTAGAAAATCTCCTGTCCTGTCCAAATCTGAATTGGTTGTCTATGTTTCACCTTTCCATCCGGACCTTTCACCGGGCGATTGGCACGACGCATCAGTTCATCCCGGAGTTGTCTCAGCTTCTCCGGATTTTTATTTGGAAATGCCCTGGAATAATGTGAAGTAGCAAATACATCTGTAATCCCCTGTCTTCTTGCTATGGAGAGCATCTGAAGACTTTCCTTCATAGAAGCCGCCCCATCATCAACCCCCGGCAAGATATGGCTATGTACATCAATCATTTTTCGTCAATCCTTTAAAAAATAAAAGAGACACTATAATCGAACTCTATTGTGCCCCCTTACATCATTTCTTTTTCACTTTCCACCGTGAATAGAATATTTTATTTTTTTTATACTGTCAAGTACTTTTTTTATGCATTTTGATAAGCTCTGTATTTTTCTGGTTAAAATTTGTTTATTTTTTCATTTTGGGTTCAAAAATCAGTGAAGCCAAATATCCAAAGATAAGTGCAGCACTGATCCCTGCGGCACTTGCCTTGAATCCTCCCAGGAAAATTCCTAGGAATCCATTTTTATCAACAGCTTCCTTCACACCTTTCCACAGGACATTTCCGAATCCCAGAAGTGGAACGCTTGCGCCTGCTCCTGCAAATTTTACAAATGGTTCGTATGCTCCAATAAATCCAAGCACTGCGCCTGTGCAGACGAGTAATACCATAACACGTCCCGGCATCAGCTTTGTTCTGTCCAGAAGAATCTGCACTGCAGCGCAGATGAGACCTCCGATTAAAAATGCTTTTATATAATCCATTTTTCTATTCCTTTTCTTTTTTTTAACACACACTTAGCACATTTTTTACTTCTTCCTATTATAATAGGGCTTTTCAACAGTGTTCGATCATAATCGCATGCGCAATCCCCGGCACACTTGCTCCTTCATTGAAGCTGACTGTTGACATCAATGCACCGGTCGGCACGAAGAGTATCTTTCTCCACTCTCCGCTCTCAAGCTTTGGCAGAATATAAGAAGCCAGTGTTGACGCTGCGCATCCACAGCCGCTTCCGCCGGCATGTGTATCCTGCGTCTCCTGGTCAAAGATTGTCATTCCACAATCCATATGTTTTTTTCTGATATCATATCCTCTGCTTTTCATTAGGTCAAAAAGTATGGATTGACCAATATATCCAAGATCACCTGTTATGATCTGATCGTAATCTTCCTGTGTACGTCCAAGATCCTGAAAATTACGGTAGATGGTATCGGTTGCAGCCGGAGCCATACATGCCCCCATATTCTGTGAATCTTTCAAGCCAAAGTCCACGATCTTCCCTATCGTGACGCCGGTGATCCGAATATGCCGGAACTGGGATTTTCTTTGATGTTGCTTATCGGAATGTATTTTATTCAGATGGCTTCCTACAAGGAAAGCCCCGCTGGCTGTCACGGTCCAGTGTGCGGAAAGTGGTCTCTGGTTCGCATATCCTAACGGAAATCGAAATTCTTTCTCTGCACTTCCGAAATGGCTGGATGTTACTGCCAGCATGTAATCTCCGTATCCTGCTGCCACACTCATTGCCGCTAATGCCAGTGCTTCTCCTGATGTGGAACATGCGCCATACAGGCCGAATATGGGAATCTGCAGATCTTCAACGCCCATAGAAGTTGCAATCCCTTGTCTGAGAAGATCTCCACCAAAGAGATACCGCACAGACTTCGGATCTACATGCGACTTTCCAAGTGCCAGTACACAGGCTTCCTTCTGCATGTTGCTTTCGGCTTCCTCCCAGGTCTCTGCTCCAAACAAGTCATCCTCATTTGTCAGATCGAAGTATTTTCCAATCGGTCCCTGCGCTTCTTTGCTTCCGGCAACAGATGCTGCGCTTAGAAGATAAGGTGCTTTTGTGAATACAATGCTCTGTGCTCCACGAAGCTGGGACAGATGAAAAGGACCACACTCTGATTCAACTGCCCGGTTTTTGTTTCCCGTATCATTCATATCATTTCCTCATTTCTGATGTTTCATTATTTATTTTTAAGGATATTATTTTCATTTTTGTGAAAAACTATGTGTAGAATTTAAAAACAAAAAGAAGGGATTTTCATTTATGGACAAAATAGAACAATTAAAGCAACAGAAGCAATACGAAGCCTATGTCAAAAAGAAAACACCACAGCACAATGTGTGGTTCAACATGATGAAGGCGTTCTTCCTTGGTGGAACGATCTGCCTGATCGGACAATGTATTTATCATTTCTGTGAATTGAAAAAACTTTCCCCGGATGACTGTAGCAGCTGGACTTCTATTCTGCTCATTCTCCTGAGTATCCTTCTCACCGGTACCGGAATTTATCCACTGCTTGCCAAATGGGGCGGTGCCGGTGCACTTGTTCCGATTACCGGCTTTGCCAACTCTGTTGCTGCACCTGCGATTGAATATAAGAAGGAGGGACAGGTTTTTGGTATTGGTTGTAAGATCTTCACAATTGCCGGACCGGTGATCCTGTATGGAATTGTGACAAGTTGGGCGCTTGGAGTTGTATATTGGGTATGGACGTTGATGTGAAACAAGAAATGTGTTAGATAAATGTATTAGGAAGCCGCTATTCACGGCTTCCTAATCTTTCTTTAAAATCTGTATAATCAAATACGGTTAGCTGCTGCATGGTTCTGTCAGCATGTCTGATCCAGATATCCGGTAATGGCATCCCGTTAAATGTATTATTTTTGCAAGTCGTATAAATCGCCATATCCCCAAACAGAAGGAGATCTCCGTATTCCGGTAGTTTGCTGAATTTATAGTCTCCAATGATATCCCCTGACAGGCAGGTTGGACCTCCTAGTCGGACTGTAATCCCACTATCTGTTGTCTCATCCGATGCTCCAAGAAGCGGTGGGCGATAAGGCATTTCCAGTACATCCGGCATATGGCAGGCGGCGCTGGCATCTACGATTGCAATCTGTGTGTCTCCATTTTTCAGAACATCCAGCACACTGGTCAGAAGAAATCCTGCATTCAATGCCCAGGCTTCTCCCGGCTCTAGATAAACCTCAACCTTCCATTCTTCCTGTGCCATTCGAATGCATTGCTCCAGTCGCTCAATATCATATCCTGGTCTTGTAATATGATGACCACCGCCAAAATTGATCCATTTCACTTTGGCAATCAAATCACCGAACTGTTTCTTTACGGAAGCAAGGGTTGTCTCCAGATCATCCGAGTCCTGCTCACAGAGGGTATGGAAATGAACCCCATCCAAAAGTTCCATCAACTCCGGATTCTTCACAATTGCTTCATCCCACTGTACTCTTGTTGTACCCATGCGGCTTCCCGGTGCACAAGGGTCATAAATCTCATGTCCCTCCTGGGTAGAGCATTCCGGATTGATCCTGAGTCCCACGCTTTTTCCTACCTCTTTCGCCATTCTTCCAAAGCGAAGAAGCTGGGACGGAGAATTAAATACAATATGATCAGCATACTGAAGAAGTTCCTCGAATTCATCCGCCCGGTAACCTGCACAGAATACATGAACTTCTTTTCCCGCCATTTCCTCTGCCCCTAATCTTGCCTCATACAATCCACTGGCCTCTGTACCAGCCAGATACGGTTCAAAAAAAGGATAACAATCATAATTACTGAATGCTTTCTGTGCCAGAAGCATCTTACATCCTGTCCGTTCTGCTACTTCACCGAGCAGTTTTGCGTTTTCTATAAGTGCTTTTTCATCCAGTATATAACAAGGTGTTTTGATGTTCTGAAATTCCGGCGGAATAATTCCGCCGGTGGCTGTAAATGGTGCTCTTTTATCTAATCTTTCCATCAGTCTACCAACTTCGGATCATGATTTTCACTGCGCGGCAGACCATAACGGTCAAGTGCATCCAGGAACGGATCCGGATCAAATTCTTCTACAGTATATACACCCGGTCTGATCCATTTTCCAGTCAGCATCATCATCGCTCCGCACATTGCCGGAACACCTGTTGTATAACTGATTGCCTGGCTTCCAACCTCATGGTAGCATTCCTGATGATCGCATACGTTATAGATATAGTAAGTCTTCTCTTTTCCATCTTTTACACCGGTAAAAATACAGCCGATATTTGTTTTTCCTTTTGTGCGTGGACCAAGACTTGCCGGATCCGGAAGAAGTTCTTTCAGGAACTGAATCGGAACGATTTCCTGTCCATTGTACTGGATCGGTGTTGTAGAAAGCATTCCCACATCCTCAAGACAGCGCATATGATCCAGATAGCTTTGTCCAAAAGTCATAAAGAAACGAATACGTTTCACACCTGGAATTGTTTTTGCAAGAGACTCTATTTCCTCATGGTGAAGCAGATACATGTCCTTGTCTCCGACCTGATCAAAGTTGTATTCTCTCTTAATATCCATCGGCGGGATTTCTACCCAATGTCCATTTTCCCAGTAACTTCCCGGTGCACTTACTTCACGAAGATTGATTTCCGGATTAAAGTTTGTCGCAAATGCATAGCCATGATCACCGCCATTGCAGTCCAGAATGTCAATGGTATCAATCTGATCAAATTCATGTTTTAATGCGTATGCACAATATGCCTGTGTAACACCCGGGTCAAATCCGCATCCAAGCAGTGCTGTAAGACCTGCATCTTCAAATTTTTTGCGGTATGCCCACTGCCAGGAATAATCAAAATATGCTGAAAATCCTTCTTCTTTACAGCGTTTTTCGTAAATTGCACGCCACTTCGGATCATCCGTATCTTCCGGCTCGTAGTTTGCTGTATCCATATAATTTACACCACATGCCAGACACGCATCCATAATCGTCAGATCCTGATATGGAAGCGCAATGTTCATTACTAGATCCGGTTTGTAATCATTGATCAGTTCGATCAGCTGATCCACATCGTCTGCATCAACCTTGGCTGTCGTAAGAACTGTTTTTGTCTTTCCTTTCAGCTTTTCTGCAAGTGCATCACATTTTTCCTTTGTACGGCTTGCGATACAAAGTTCTGTGAAGACCTCATCTGCCTGACAACATTTCTGAATTGCTACACTGGCTACTCCTCCGCAGCCGATTACAAGTACTCTGCTCATAACTCTTCTCCTTTTCTTCAACAGTTGTATATTTATAATTGCTCTCTTATAAGTTGCCGGTTTATTTTGCAATTGCAAGAAGCAGTTCACGAAGAACCTTACATGCTGTTGCGGTTGAGACACCACTTGCATCCAGCATAGGAGCAAGTTCATTCACATCCGCTCCTACTACATTTGCCTGCGCAACTGTACGGATGGCTTCAAGAAGCTCTAAGAAAGTTACTCCCCCCGCCTCCGGAGTCCCTGTTCCCGGAAATACTGCCGGATCCAGACAATCCAGATCAATTGTAAAATAAATTGGTACATTTTTCTCTTTCAGTTTTCTTACAGTCTCTTCCAGTCCGTCAAAAGAAAGTGGATGGAAATCTGTATGCTGCGCGGCAAATCTAAATTCTTCTCTCTCTCCGCTTCGGATACAGAACTGATGAATACGTCCGTCTCCCAGAAGATCATGGCATCTTCGCAGAACGCATGCATGACTCAATCTGGCTCCCAGATAATCATCCCTTAAATCTGCATGTGCATCAAAATGGATGATATGTAGATCCGGATATTTCGCAGCTACAGCGCGTACTGCTGCCAGCGTCACCAGATGTTCTCCTCCCAGAAGCAATGGAAATTTATCTGATTTCAATATTTCTTCTGCTCTCTTTTGAATATCCGAAAGCGCCATTTCACTGCTTCCAAAGCAAAGTTCCAGATCCCCGCTGTCAAATACACTGATATCCATAAGGTCTCTGTCCTGATATGGACTGTAAGTTTCAAGTCCGAAACTCTCATGACGCATAGCTGCCGGACCGAATCTTGCGCCCGGACGAAAACTTGTCGTCGAATCAAATGGCGCACCATAAAGGACAATCGATGCTTCCTCAAAGCTGCTTTCGCATCCGATAAAAGTTTCTATATTCGGTAAAATCATGAATTATCCCTCCACTTCTTTCAGCATATCTTCCAGAAATGCCGGAAGATAAAATGCTCCTTTATGGAGTCTTGTTGTATAGTAACGTGTACGAAGATTTAATGCATTCCATGCTTCTGCGTCCAGATCATCTACGGGATGATATTTTTTGCTGGCAAATCCAAACAACCAGTAACCTGCGGCAAAGGTTGGGATATGTGCCTGATAAACACGACTGATCTGAAATGTACTGGCAATTCTTTTATGGCTTCGCTGCATTGCATGTGCATCTTCTGCGTAGAATGGACTTCCCTGCTGATTGACCATGATTCCATCCTCTTTCAGCGCATTGTAACAATTCCCATAAAATTCGCGGGTAAACAATCCTTCCGATGGGCCAAATGGATCAGAAGAATCTACGATAATAAGATCATATTTTGCCTCGCATCTTCGGATAAAACGGAGTGCATTTTCGTAATGAAGATGTACTCTTCTGTCATCCAGTCTGCATGCATTTTCCGGAAGGTATGCACGACATGCTTCGACAACCATCGGATCCATTTCTACCAGATCAATGTGCCTGACCCTGTCGTATCTGGTCAGTTCACGAACGACACCGCCATCTCCGGCTCCAATCACCATAATCTCTTTTGCTTCTTTATGGATCGCCATCGGCACATGTGTGATCATCTCGTCATAAATAAATTCGTCACGTTCTGTCAGCATTACATTTCCGTCCAGAGTCAGAACACGGCCAAATTCCGGTGTCTCAAAAATATCAATTCTCTGATAATCACTCTGTCTGGAAAAGAGCTGACGGTTTACCCGGATACTGTGTTTCACATCCGGTGTATGGAATTCTGAAAACCACATTTCCATTGTTATTACCTCCCTGTCAGAACATTCAGTTTCAAAATATCCGGATCTTCCGGTCCGGTCATATTACAACCCTTCGCTTTTGCATACTCGATATAATCCAGAATTTCTGCTGTAATGCGTTCCCCAGGCGCAAGGATCGGAATTCCAGGCGGATAACACATCACAAATTCACTACAGACCATACCTTCTGTTTCCCTGAGTGGCAGACTGCACTTATCTGCATAAAAAGCATCCTGTGGGCTGGTCACTACCTGAGGATCAATATATTCCTGACTCAGAAGTCCTGTTCCGTCTGTCTGAAAACGTCTGCGGATCTCTGCAAGTGCACTCACAAGCCGTTCTACTTCCTGTGCGCGGTCTCCAATTGAAAGGTAGGCAAGAATATTTCCGATATCTCCAAATTCAATCTGAATGTCGTATTCATCACGCAGAATATCATAAACTTCAATTCCTGCGAGTCCGATATCTAACGTATGTACACTTAATTTTGTAATATCAAAATCAAAAACAGAATTTCCATTTACCAGTTCTTTTCCAAATGCATAATAACCACCGATTGCATTGATTTCTTCTCTGGCATATTCTGCCATATCTGCCACCTGATGGAAAATCTGACGGCCACGCTGTGCAAGATTCCTTCTTGAAATGTCAAGACTCGACATCAGAAGATAGCTTCCTGATGTTGTCTGTGTCAGATTGATGATCTGCCGCACATACCCGGCATGTACGTCCGGACCTGTAAGAAGCAGACTCGACTGTGTAAGACTGCCTCCGCTTTTGTGCATGGATACAGACGCCATATCTGCACCTGCCTCCATAGCTGAAACAGGAAGCCCGCCACCGAAATAAAAATGTGTTCCATGCGCTTCGTCTACCAGACACATCATTCCTGCCTCATGTGCCATCTTGACAATTGCCCGCAGATCACTGCATATTCCATAGTAAGTCGGATTATTTACTAACACTGCAACTGCCTTTGGATGTTCTTTTATCGCTTTAGCTACCTGTTCTCTCTGCATTCCCAGGGAAATTCCAAGCCGCTGGTCTACCTCCGGATTTACATAAACAGGGATTGCACCACATAAAACAAGTGCATTCAACACACTCCTGTGAACATTACGTGGCAATATGATCTCATCTCCACGTTTGCAGGCAGTCAAAACCATTGTCTGTACAGAACTTGTCGTGCCCCCTACCATTAAAAATGCATGTGCTGCTCCAAAGGCATCTGCTGCCAGTTCTTCTGCTTCCCGAATTACAGATACCGGATGGCAGAGATTGTCCAGTGGTTTCATACTGTTGACATCGACGCCTACACATTTTTGTCCGAGAAATTCTGTCAGCTCCGGATTTCCTCTTCCCCGTTTATGACCAGGGACATCAAATGGCACAACTCTCATTCGCCGGAAAGTCTCCAGAGCCTCATGAATCGGTGCATGATTCTGGTTTAATTTAAAACGACTCCCTTTCATATTTCCTCTCTTTCCAGGTTCCTTTGTCAAAACACTTTCTTAATACAGAAAAAACGCAGATAAGGGCGCTAAGCCACAAACCTGCGTTCGGTATGTATTCGTCTGTTTTATTCTCAGCTGTAACAGAAAAGGCAATATCTTCTCTTAGATTTTTAAATAAAACTTCTGGATCATGCGTGTCAGAGTCTATATAGCAATTATACTTTTACTACTCTTATTGACCGTTTCACAAGTCTGCGCGTCTGGCGCATAAGGCTATCAAAGAAACCTACTTATAAAATTAGAGCTTTTCACTCAATCAATAAGGCAACCAAAGTTACCATAATCGGCAGTGGACCCGGCTGTCCGTATGGCCTTAACCCTGACGGGTGGTCCAAAACAATTGCTTTGAAAAGACTCTGTCTGTTACTCTGCATCTTCGTCTCTCAAAATCGACTATAGCATAACATGTTAAAAAAACACTGTCAAGAATTTCTCCCATCTATTCGTTACTTTCTTGTAGCAATTCTTGTATTAAATTAAGGTTCGAATCAGAATGTTCCAGTTCTCTTGAATAACGATACACCGTATCTATCACATCATTTATATCTAGCACTTTTTCTTGCTTCATCCACTGTGCCATCAGAAGTTCATGGATCAACAGGGTGCTGACAACAGCCATCTGTGCTTTCGCAAACGCTTCTCCATCGTATACTGCACCGCAAAAATAGGTACTAATGAAATATACAAGGAGCTGTTCATACTGTATCTCATATTCCGGCATTTCTTTCGCCATCCAAGCATGAAATTCTTGTTGCATCTCAATATACCGTTTTTTGTCTATTTTTTCATTTACATTTCTATATAATAATTTCTCTGTTTCTTGAAGATAAGACTCCCAATCCGCTCTTAAATGTTCCATCTGATACTGATTTTGAAACATCTTTCTACTATATGTATAGTAATCCACTTCTGCAAGAGCATTTTTCACTTCCCGCACACCTTCTTCAGCCTGATAGTAATCAAATACATCATCCATAGAGAATATATCTTCTTCGTCAATACATTCCTGCAGATCACGTGCAATCGCCAGAATAAGAGCTGCTCGCAGATTCAGCTTTTTCTCTCTGTCCTGTAAAATCTCAATCATCACATCTCTTGCATCTAACAGTTTCGAATATAAAAACGGATCAAAATCTTCATAATCTTCTTCCTCATCTGTTTCATAAGTAAGAAAATGTACCGGTTCTTTTTTATTCATCAGGATTCTTGCCACTTCCGGACAGGATACAGAAAGTGTAACCTCCCGCACATCTTCAAATTCTTCGATATGTCTTGGATACAATTTACAGGTTCTGCACAGGCTCTCTTCTCCCAGTGCGGTATACATATCACAGAGGTTTGATTGATTCAGGAAAGCACATCTTCTGTCTTTATCCTGCTTGAATGTTCCTTCTTCCCAGTTGACAGATTCTTTCAAGCGCTTTGCAAATGCACCTGTTTCATTTTTATATTTCTCTAATGCAGCTTCATCTGCGACGATCTGCCATCCGGCACAACAAGTGTCCTCACATTTTCCTGCAACACAGGTAAATTCATGATAATAATCCGGGATTGTATATAACATTGATTTACTTTTTTCCATTCCTTTCGCTTTTCTGATCGTCTATAGAATTTCCGACCTGTTTTATTATAGCACGCACTTTTAAGAAATGGTTATAAAAAAACGTATCAAACTGACTGGATTTCAATTATCACTATTGAATGTCCGGTCGATTTGATACGTTTTATTATTTTCTTAGAAATTTAATTATTTCTTTTTCTCATACAGGAACTCTTCTGGAAGTGTTACATTAAAGTCATGTGCCAGTTCGCGGAAGTTCTCCGGTGTGATTGTCTGAATCTTTCTTGGTGTCATAGAAAGAATCTTCACAAGGATCTCTGCTGACTTCTCTACTGTATGCATAAGACCGAATGTAAGATCGAAGTCTTCTCCTGAACAGAACATTCCATGATGTGCCCAGATAGCAACATCGTATTTCTCCATCAGTTCAGCTGTCTTCTCTGCGATTGCTCTTCCACCCGGAACCATCCAGCCTACAACTCCAACTCCGTCTGGGAATACGACCGGACACTCTGTTGCTGACTCCCAAAGTTCTCTTGTGAACACCTGATCATCCAAAGGAAGAACGAATGTCAGTGCGATTGTATTTGTTGTATGTGCATGGTAGATTACACGATGTTTTCCGTTTGTGATTCTCTTCTTCACTTCATGGTTCATCAGATGGGTTGGAAGCTCACTTGTCGGTCTTCCACCTTCTACCAGACCCCAACGGATTCTGTATTTTGTTCCTGTATAATCAATCTCGATAATTGCAAGACATACTTCAGGATCAACGATAATATTTCTGAAATACTTTCCACTTCCTGTTACAAGGAAGAATTCTCCTGCAAGTCCCGGAACTTCTGTTCCGATCTCTGTCCATTCTCCTGATTCATTCAGACGTGGTCTGATCAACTCAACCTCTTCTGGTTTCAGACGATAACTTAAATTACCACCATTTCTCTCATGCCATCCCTGAAGGAATCCGTCATTTGCCATTTTAATAAAATCCTGTACAAACTTCGCATCTAAAATCTTCATATTATTCTACTCCTCCTGTTTTTACTCATTTACCGCAATGTTGTTTTGTGTGGTTTATTTCTTCTTTATTATTGTTTTCTTGTGGTTTCTATTTGTATTATAGATGGTTTTATGTGGTTTGTAAACACTTTTTTCAAAAAAAATTGTACAATCCGAAAGACATTAACACAAATCAAGCCTATCATGCTATAATTTTGAACTATATCAGGAGGTACTATAATAAAATTATGAAACGTAGAGCACTAAAGGCAGCCTTTCCACGAACAATCCCTATTATGACTGGGTTCATTTTTCTTGGAATGGCTTATGGAATATATATGAATGCATCTGGTTTTTCTTTTATCTACCCATTTTTCATGAGTATGTTGATTTTCGGCGGATCACTGGAATTTGTCTGTGTTGAAATGCTGCTTAGTCCATTTGCACCTGTTCAGGTACTGATCATGGCTGTGATGATCCAGGCCAGACATCTTTTCTATGGACTTTCCATGTTAGATAAATTCAAAGGACTTGGATGGAAGAAGTATTATCTGATTTTCGGAATGTGTGATGAGACCTTCTCTGTCAATTACACCTCTGAGATTCCCGAAGATGTAGACCGCGGATGGTTTTATTTTTTTGTTACATTATTGAATCAATTCTATTGGGTTGCTTCCGCAACGATTGGTGGAATCATTGGTTCTCTTCTTAAATTCGACACATCAGGAATCAGTTTTGTCATGACAGCTATGTTCGTTGTAATTTTCCTGGATCAGTGGATGAAAGAAAAAATCCATGTTTCTTCTATGATTGGAATCCTGGTTTCGCTTGTATGTCTGATCCTCTTCGGAGCGGATTCCTTTATGATTCCGACAATGATACTGATTGTACTTCTACTGACAGTACTTAGAAAGTGGCTGGAACAATGCGACAAACTTAAAGAAAAGGAGGAGCCGACCAAATGAGTAGCATGACTTTGGCACAACAGATAATTACAATCGGAATGTGCATACTTGGAACAATGGCAACGCGCTATCTTCCTTTCCTTATTTTTAAAGAAAATAAAAAGACACCGGAATATATCCAGTATCTTGGTAAATTTCTTCCTTCTGCTGTTTTCGGAATGTTAGTTATCTATTGTCTGAAAAATGTAGAAGTACTGCACGGAACTCATGGAATTCCGGAAGGAATCTCCATTCTTGTCACAGCAGTACTTCATCTATGGAAGAAAAATATGTTTCTATCCATTGCAGGTGGAACTATCTGTTATATGTTGATATTATATTTTCTATAATAATCTCTATAGCAAAAAGGTCTGAGACCACATGTGCTTACACATTAGCGGTTGCTGTTCTCACTTCGTGCGACCAGCAACCATTTCTAATCTCATAACTCTTACGGCTTGCATCTGCCACAAGGCTCATATCCTTCTTTAATCAAATCCGACCTACTTCCTGTATACCCTTCTTTGTTCTCTGCTTTGATGTCCTTCACACCAGAACAAGTTGATTTATGAAACTTTTTTGTATTCCTATTCAATATATAAGTTTCTTTTTTGGTTGAATTTGATGTTTTTGATGAATTGGATACATTTTTATCAGTCACTTCAGCTTCTGTTCCTGGAGCCCACTCACCTTCCGGCGTTGCGAGTTCTTCCGTCTGATAACTCTCTCCTGTCTCATAATTGATCACAACATATGGCTGTACATTATATACGTATACGTTAAATGTTACCCCTGTGCCACCATCTTCCACAGACTTCGCCTCCATCTGGACTCCGGAAGCCACCAGGTCATCACCACTATAGATTGGAGTGACACGATACATCACATGATTATCCGTTTCTTTAACATAGTCTGCCACCTCATCCTCGAATGGAAGCATACCATCTACATTCATATAGCGTGTTCCTGTAATCAGGTTACGTTCATTCGCATTCTCACCTGTCAACTGGAAACCAATCAGATGACAGCGGTTGTACAGATATCCACCGTCAATTCCGTCATATTCCTTATTCACCCAGCCTGTTGGCTTCACACTACTGATGCTTTCTCTCTTCTGCGTCGGCATCAGATCTTCTCCAACACAGGCTTCCGCTGTCTGGCATCTTCCCAGTTCATCTAACGGGCTGTATTCTTCGTAAGAATCTGCCGTCAGCTCATCTTCTGTAAATGTTGGCTCATTATCATTGATCTCCACGTAGGGCTGTCCTGTATACTCCGGTACTTCTTCCAGTGTATCTACAGATTCTATGTTCCCTGTCGATGCGAATGTCGTTTCTGTTGTCGTTTGATTTACACGGTCAGTGTCCTGATTGCCTGATCCTTGTGATATCTGCAGTGATCCACAGGATGTTAGAAACAGACAAAGAACCGTTATGCATCCACATAATATGGTTTTAAATTTCTTTTTGCTCATATTGCACTCCTTTTTCGAACGTATGTACTTGTTAAGTATACACTATTTTTTCTAATATAGGAAGTGCTTTGTGTGGACACCAGTAACAAAATGTCAATAGTTTTTTAATCACTTTTCAAAAAAGGAAAAAAATAGAACGTATAGTTAATTTCCATACGCTCTATCTCACATTTCATATTAAATTTTTGAATTCTACAAACTTGAAGTTAGCGATTTCTTTTTCCGGTATTCTCTGTCCCACGGATTTC
>OLSO01000717.1_pt1 | contig 30407 bp, 23 predicted proteins | sample 1672441 | NCBI WGS metagenome assembly OLSO01 (sample SAMEA3136686, study PRJEB25190) | human gut metagenome | biome: human gut; feature: human-associated habitat; material: faeces | place: Austria | collected 2013 | reverse complement strand
GCATGAATGAACACTTTTGGCTGGAAATCTATATGGTGAGAAACCACAGCGAGATGCAGCGAAGCGGAATCGAGCTGGCTCTGAATAGTTACATACTAAGAAAGGAGATTTTCCATGGAAAAAATCACAAGCTTTACCATAAACCACATCCTGCTCCAGCCCGGCATCTATGTATCCCGGAAAGACTTGGCAGGCGAGACCACCGTCACCACCTTCGACATCCGCATGACCAGCCCCAACGAGGAACCCGTTATGAACACCGCCGAGGTCCACACGATCGAGCATCTCGGAGCTACCTTCTTACGGAACCATGAGACCTGGAAATCCAGCGTTCTCTACTTCGGCCCCATGGGCTGCCGTACCGGTTTTTACCTTCTGCTCACCGGAGACCACTCTTCCGAAGAGATTCTGCCTCTAATGATCGAAATGTTCGAGTTCATCCGCGACTACCGCGGCGAGGTTCCCGGCGCTTCCCCGAAAGACTGCGGAAACTACCTGGATATGAATCTTGGCATGGCAAACTACCTGGCCAAACGCTTCCTGGATCAAGTCCTCTACCACATTACCCCGGACCGTCTGGTTTATCCGGAATAAAAACGATCCCCCGGCTCCGTCAGGGCAGCTTTCGATCTGCCTCTCCCGGAACCGGGGTATTTTTATGCCTGTTTTCTTCTTTTCTTCGGCAGCAGCTTCCGAAAATCCCGGTGAAGCGGAGCCAGATACACATGTTTCACATAGCCGTAAAGATACTCTTCTCCCCGCTGATCCAGGATCCGGAGAAGTCCTTCGATCTCCCGTTCGGTCTTCGGATGGAGCATATAATGGGCCTTTCCTTTCAGAAAATACTCCAGCGGATCATGATCCGTATAATTTTCCCCGTTGTAGATCTTGGAGGCAGCGATCCGGTCCATCAGCATCTCCACCACATAACGCCGTGGCATCTGCACGCCCTCAATCGGGTGTCCCGGCTTGTCGATACTGTAATCGAGCCAGTAGTCGAAATGATGCTTGTTTCTGCCCTTGTGGTGGAGCCAGGAGGAGGAATAGCCCTTCGCCCGCCGTTCCGCGTCGTTGGGGCTTCGGAAACCCTGATAATATTTACAACCCACGAGAAACTCGCTGGGAGAATATTTGCTCATATCGTGAAGCAGCCCCTGGCGGTACAGACCCACCCGGAAACAGCCCTTCGCCACAAGAATTTTGTGATGCGTGATCGTCTTAAAATGCTTGATTGCGTGAAATCCCATCTTACTTCCTTCCCTCCAGAACCAGAATACTTCTCGGCGGCGCCTCAAAGGATTTCTGATCATTTGATCTCCTTTTCCGGTGAGGCTCCATCCTCTGTATCAAAAACCAGCTGCCAGGAAAGTCCCTCAGGAAGCTTTGGCAGGGCGAAACTCTGCTCCTTCCAGTGAAGATTGTAGGCAACATAGAGGTATTCTCCCTCCTCACCACAGTACATCATGCCAAAATGGCGGCTGGTGGTCTCGAAATTCCCGTACCAGGCCTGCTGGCCGTGGCAAGAAACGTCCGGATATCCCAGAACCGAACCACTGGTTCCCTGAAGCTCCTTCGCCTGATGAAGAAGCGGATGCGTCTTTCGGAAAGCAATCGCCGCTTTCACAAATTCAAACAGTTCCGCCTGCTTTTTCAGTCCGTTCCACTCCAGCCAGGAAGTCTCGTTGTCCTGGCAGTAGGGGTTGTTGTTGCCCCGCTGGCTGTTCCCAAACTCGTCTCCCGCCAGAATCATGGGCGTTCCCTGAGAAAAAAGAAGGAGCAGAAAGGCATTTTTCATCTGTTGCAGACGAAGCTCCTGGATCTTCTTTTTCCGGCTGGGGCCTTCCACGCCGCAGTTCCAGCTGAAATTGTAGGCCGGACCGTCCTGACCGCCCTCGCCGTTGGCCTCATTGTGGCGTTCCTCATAGGACACGAGATCCATCAGAGTAAAGCCGTCGTGATGGGTAATGTAATTGATGACCGCGCACTTCGCCGGGTTTTTCCGCACCCGCCAGGTGAAGGCCGGGAGCTGGTCCTCGTCCCCTTTAAGAAAACGGCGGACATCCACGAGGAAACCGTCGTTGTGCTCCGCCAGATTCCGGAACGCGGGCGTCTTTTTCCTTTCATAAATCTTATCCGTATCAAACCAGGTAGAAAGAAGCTTGGTTCCCACAAACATCGGATCCCGGGCAAGAAAACGGTTCATAGAATCATCTCCCATCAGGTAAAAACCGTCCACATGGTAATCCCGTACCCAGTGCTCCAGACAGTCGAAAATCAGCCGTTCCTCTGTTCCCTCCGGGAAAAAGATCTCCATGAGGACTTCGATGCCCTCTGCGTGAAACTTTTTCACCAGATCCTTAAACTCCTTCACCGGATCTTTCACGGAATAGGTGCTTTTCGGAGCGAAATACCGGGCTTTCCCATAGCCCCAGTAATTGAGTTTCGGTTCCTGCCCTTCTTTCTGATAGGGAATATTTTTCTCCTTTTCCAGAAGAATCCGCTCATCAAAATCATACACCGGCATCAGAAGCAGCTGGTTGACGCCCAGCTCCTTCAGATAGGGGATCTTTTCTGCCAGTCCCACAAAGGTGCCCTTGTGCCGCACTCTGGAATTCTGATTCTTCGTAAAGCCTCTCACATGAAGATGATAAAGGATCCCCTCCTCATAGGGAATTTTCGGATGGCGGTCATTTTCCCAGTTATAGGCCTCAAAAGCAAAGCCACCCCGAAGGGCCGGAACGCCAGTTTCCGGATCCCACTCCCCGAAATCCTTCCGGCCCAGGATCCGCTCCGCTCTGGGGTCCACAAAGACTTCCTCACCAATCCGGTAGGCATACTCATACCGTTCCGGGCGAAAACCTTTGAGAAAAATGGAACAGAGATCCCCCATGACCTTTTCCCCCATGGGAATCACTGCCTCCGGCTCTTCTTCCCCTTTCTGGAAAAGCAGAAGCTCCGCTGTCTCAGCTTCTGGAAGTTCCAGGGTAAAATTGACACCCTGGCCGATCTTTGTCACTCCAGCCCTCGTCCACTCCCCCGACTCCGGTATCCATTGTTTTTCCATGGTCATTTCCCCCGTTCCTGTTCGATCCGCTCGGCAAGGTCCGTGAGATACTCCCAGCGCTCCATTTTCTCCATCAGCTTCTCTTCCGTCTCCTCTTTTTCCTTCGTGAGGGCACTCAGCTTCGGATAATCCGTGGCGTTTCGGACAATCTCCAGATCCAGCTCCTTGACTTTTTCCTCCAGAGCCTCGATCTCCTCGTCGATGACCGCATATTCCTTTTCTTCATTATAAGTAAATTTCAGCTTTCTGGTTCTCGGTTTTTCCGTCTTTTCCTTCGGAGCTTCCGCTTCCTCTGCTTTCACCGGAGTTCCATTTTCCTCCGCCCGGGCCGCCGAAGCCACCTGATAATCAGAGAAACCGCCCTCATACTGGCGTATTTTCCCATTCTCTTCAAAAGCAAACATCCGCCGCACCACACGGTCCAGGAAATAACGGTCATGAGAAACCGTGATCACGATGCCGTCGAAACCGTCCAAATAATCCTCCAGGATCGTCAGGGTCCGGATATCGAGATCGTTGGTGGGCTCATCCAGGATCAGCACATTGGGCGCTGTCATCAGGATCCGCAAAAGATACAGTCGTCGTTTCTCTCCGCCGGAGAGCTTTCCGATGAGGCTCCACTGCATGGCCCCGTCAAAAAGGAAGCGCTCCAGCATCTGTGCCGCCGTGATCGTCCCTTCTGTGGTCTGGACATACTCGCCCGCTTCCTTAATATAATCAATGACCCGCATATTATCATCCAGAGACTCGCTCTCCTGGGAAAAATAACCGATCTTTACGGTCTGGCCGATCTCAATGGTACCGGCATCCGGCTCCACCTCACCGACAATCATTTTCAATAGGGTACTCTTTCCGCAGCCGTTCGGTCCCGTGATTCCCACGCGGTCGCCCTTGAGGAAAATGTAGGTGAAATCCCGGATCAGCTGCCGGCCTCCATAAGCTTTGCAAAGACCTTCCACTTCCACGGTCTTTCTGCCCAGCCGGGAACTCAAGGAGCTCATCTGCACCTGGCTCTCTTCTGCCGGGCCGTCCTTTTCCTGCATGATTTCAATCCGCTGAATGTGAGCCTTCTGCTTCGTGGAACGGGCTCTGGCTCCCCGCATGAGCCATTCGAGTTCTTTCCTCAAGATGCTCTGGCGCTTCCGCTCCGTCGCGATCTCCATATTCTGACGCTCTTCCTTAAGGCGTACAAACTCGGAATAGCTGCCGGGGTAACTGTAAATTTTTCCCTGATCCACTTCCACAATCCGGGTGGCCACACGGTCCAGGAAATAACGGTCATGGGTAACCATCACGAGGGCTCCACGGAAACGGATCAGAAAGTCCTCGAGCCACTGGGCCATCTGACCGTCCAGATGGTTGGTGGGCTCGTCCAGAATCAGGATATCCGGCTCCTTTAAGAGTACATTGGCCAGAGCCACTCTCTTTTTCTGGCCGCCGGAAAGCTGGTGTACCGACTTTTCAAATTCGTCGATCCCCAGGGACAGAAGCATCGTCTTGGCCTCGCTCTCGATGCTCCATTCGTTGATCTTGTTTTTGTTCCCCGCAAGGGCTGCCTGAAGAACAGTCATTCCCTCCTCAAACTCCGGCTTCTGGGGAAGATAACCCAGGACCAGGTTGTTTCCCAGGGTCACTTTGCCGCTGTCCGGCTCCTCCAGACCGGCGATGATCTTGAGCAGGGTACTTTTTCCCGTTCCGTTGACGCCGATGATGCCGATCTTTTCGCCCTCGTTGACGGAGAAATCCGCCTGGTCAAAGACCTGTCTCTCGGTAAATACTTTGGAAAGATTTTCTATCGTGAGTAAATTCATTCTGTTTCGGCTCCCATCTTTCAAAAGATCTCGAGTTCCACCGGACAATGGTCGGAACCGAAGATCTCCGTATGAATTTTTGCGTCCTTCAGTTCGTCTTTCAGAACCTCAGATACCAGAAAATAGTCGATACGCCAGCCGGCGTTCTTCTCCCTCGCATGAAAACGGTAAGACCACCAGGAATAGATCCCGGTCTCCTCGGGATAAAAATACCGGAACGTATCCACAAAACCCTCTTTCAGAAGTTCGGAAAATCTGGCTCTCTCCTCATCGGTGAAGCCAGCATTTTTCCGGTTGGTCTTGGGATTTTTAAGATCAATCTCCTGATGGGCCACATTCAGGTCGCCGCAGAAGATCACGGGCTTTTTCTCCTCCAGCTTTTTGAGATAAGCCAGAAAAGCTTTTTCCCACTCCATCCGGTAATCCAGGCGTTTCAAGCCGTCCTGGGAGTTGGGCGTGTAGACGGTGACAAAATAAAATTTCTCATATTCCAGGGTAATGACCCGACCCTCATGGTCGTGCTCCGGGATTCCAATCCCATAGGCAGCGCTTAAAGGTTCTTCCTTCGTAAAAATAGCCGTGCCGGAATAACCTTTTTTCTCCGCATAGTTCCAGTACTGGTGGTAGCCGGGAAGCTCCAGCGCCAGCTGCCCCTCAGAAAGCTTCGTCTCCTGCAGGCAGAAAATATCCGCGTTCAGACTCTCGAACGCGTCCATAAACCCTTTGGTCATGCAGGCTCTCAGGCCATTCACATTCCAGGATATCAATTTCATTATATACAAGCTCCTTTACTTTTCACTATCCTTCATTATAGCCGACCTCTCCGGGTTTGTACAGGTTTTTCATAATAGGGCTTGCTTTTTTCATATGCATCTGATAAAGTGAAACTACACATCTTAACGTGAATCTAATAGAAAATGAGGTATCAGAAATGAGCGATTTAGAAAATAATAATGGCGTAACCCCCTGCACCAGCGAAGACTGCAGCGGCTGCGAAGGTTGCGGAACCGACGGAGAAGCTACCGTTACCCTGACTCTGGACGATGGAACCGTTCAGGAGTGCGCCGTACTTACCATCTTCCCGGTAGACGACAAACAGTACATTGCCCTCCTTCCGCTGGATGAGAACGGCGAGAACGACGACGGAGAGGTTTACATCTACCGTTTCCAGGAAGTCAACGGCGAACCGAGCCTGGACAACATCATGGACGACGACGAGTACGAGAGAGTTGCAGACGCTTTCGACGAGCTTCTGGATGACTCTGAGTACGACGAGCTGGTTGATGCAGACGACGAGAACTAAGAGAAAATGAAAAACTGGCAGATGAGAGATACTGTATTCTTTCATCTGCCAGTTTTTTTATGCTCGTTTAAATCAGCTCTTAGCGGCCGGTTTTGCCCGGAGTTCATCGAGAAAACGGGAAACATCCTGCTTTTTTCCGTACCGTTCCTTGGCGTAATAGAGATGAAGCCGGTCTTTTGCCCGGGTCATCCCCACATAGAACATCCGCCGCTCCTCCTCAAGATCCGCCTCCAAAGTCGCTTTCCGGTGAGGAATCGTTCCCTCATTGATATCCACGATAAAAACAACGGGAAACTCCAGCCCCTTGGAGCTGTGGAGCGTCGTCAACGTCACCGTATCCTCTTCCCTGTTTTTCTCCCGGTTCTGGGTCTTTAACGTCTCTTTATATTCTTCCATATGCTGAAACCAGTCCTCAAAAGAGTCAAAGCCCTTCGCCGCCTCCTGAAGCTCATTTAAAACTTCCAAAAGCTCCTCCACCCGGATATGCCGGTACTCGGCGTACTCGGAAAGATATTCCTCATAGCCCACACCGTTTCGGATGTAGTTCACCGCCGCGTAGGGCTTCAGCCGGCTGATCACCGTGAGATCGCTCTCCAGCTTATCCAGCCGATCCAGCATCCAGTCCTTGTCCTCGTAGGCCCGCCGGAGGGACAGAAAGGAAATCTCACTGTCCTGAAGCACATCCCGGCTCAGATAGCGCTTGGGGCGGTTCGCAATCTTCAGGAAATCCTGCCGTTTCCGGCTGCCCTGGGCCATATGGATATAGGTGATGAGATCCTGGGCAATCCAGTGCTCGTAGATATTCGGCAGGCTGTCCCTCATCTGGAAAGGAATATTGTATTCCATGAATTTTTCCACCAGAGGCCGGGCCGCCGTGTTCGTCCGGAAAAGCACAGCTATATCCCTTAAGGCCACACCTTTTTTCTGATATTCCCGCACCTTTTCCAGCACAAAGCCATTCTCCTGCCCCTGGTTCACAAAGCCGTGAATCTCGATAGGCTCTCCTTTTTCCCGGACACCATGGATATCCTTCGGGTACCGGGCATGGTTATTCTTGATGACCTTCCCCGCCGCCCGGATGATATTTTCCACAGAGCGGTAATTTTCCGCCAGGGTCACAGTCTCCGCCTCCGGGTAATCCTTCTTAAAATTTAGCATGATCTCCGGCCGGGCTCCCCGGAACCGGTAGATCGACTGGTCGTCATCTCCCACGATAAAAAGGTTGTTCTCCGGAGCCGCCAGAAGCCGGATCGTGTCATACTGAATCTGGTTGATATCCTGAAATTCGTCAATCAGAATATAGCGGAACCGCTTCTGCCAGCCTGCCAGGATATCCGGCCGCTGGGAAAGAAGCTCATAGCACATTACCAGCATATCATCAAAATCCAGCAACCGTTCCTTCTGAAGCTTTTCCTGGTACCCGTTGAAAAATTTCCGGAACAGCTCCTCGGAACAGTTTTTGGAATAATAGTTTTCCAGAGGGATCCGGTCATTTTTTACCAGACTGATCTCGCCGATGATGCCGGCAAGAAATTCATTTTCATCTTCGATCTCCAGGTGGTGTTGGGAAAGAAGCTCCCGCAAGAACTGATATTTCTGTTCCTCCCGGATGATATTGGCCGCGCTGAGCCCGTACGCCTGACGAAGAATCCAGAAAAAAACAGAATGAAAGGTCCCGAAGGTCACCGGACAGGAACGTCCGCCCATCAGGACCTGAAACCGCTCTTTCATCTCCAGAGCGGCTGCTTTTGTGAAAGTGATGACAAGGATCGACATGGAAGAAATCTTTTTCTCCTCAATAAGAAAGCGGGTCCGGGCGGTGATCACTGTCGTTTTCCCCGATCCCGGACCTGCCAGACAGAGAAGCGGTCCTTTTACATGAGAGACGGCTTTTTTCTGGCTTTCACTTAATGCCATACTTATTTACCAAGCTTTTCGATGGCTGCCTGGATTCTCTTGATGGACTCTTCTTTGCCCAGAACCTCAAGAATCTCTGTTGCGCCGGCCGGTGTCATCTGCTTACCGGAAAGAGCGGTACGGATGGGCCAGAGCACATAGCCGTTCTTGTATCCTTTTTCTTTTGCAAAAGCAACCAGAGTCTCATAAAGAGCATCATTGCTGTAATCCTCCTGGCTCTCAAGAACCGGCAGGATTTCCTGAAGAACCGTGAGGGAAGACTCTTCGGTGGTCTTCATTTTCTTATGTACATACATGGAACTGTCGTACTCCGGAACAGCCTCAAAGAAATCAACCAGATCTTTGATATCCGGGAATACCTCGATACGGGTCTTCACCATCCCGGCAATCTTCTTCAGATCCAGATCGCGGTGAATCGTCTCTTTCAGGATCGGAAGAGCTCTCTCATAGAATTTATCGAAATCCATGGCCTTGATGTACTCGCCGTTCATCCATTTCAGCTTGTTGATATCGAAAACGGCCGGGGATTTGCTCATATGGTGATAATCAAAAGCCTCTACCAGCTCCGGAAGGGAGAAAATCTCGCGGTTATCTGTCGGGCACCAGCCAAGAAGAGCCACATAGTTTACGACAGCCTCGGTCAGGAAGCCCTGATCGATCAGATCCTCATAGGAAGAATGGCCGCTTCTCTTGGAAAGCTTCTTATGCTCCTCGTTGGTAATCAGCGGGCAGTGAACGTATACCGGCACATCCCAGCCAAATGCCTCGTAAAGAAGGTTGTATTTCGGTGCGGAAGACAGGTACTCATTTCCACGAACCACATGGGTGATACCCATCAGATGGTCGTCCACAACGTTGGCGAAGTTGTAGGTGGGATAGCCGTCGGATTTGATCAGGATCATATCGTCCAGCTCGGCGTTGGGCACTTCGATCACACCATAAATCTCATCCACGAAACGGGTCGTTCCCTCGGTCGGGGTGTTCTGACGGATAACGAAAGGCTTTCCTGCTGCCAGATTTGCCTCTACCTCTTCCTTGGAAAGATGCAGACAATGCTTATCGTAAACGATGATCTCTTTTCCGGCAACCTCCTGTTTTAAAGACTCCAGACGCTCTTTGTCGCAGAAGCAGTAGTATGCTTTGCCTTTCTCTACCAGCTCTTTGGCATATTTCATATAGATGCCTGCTGCCTGACGCTCACTCTGAACGTAGGGGCCACAGCCACCGTCTTTGTCCGGACCCTCATCGTGAATCAGTCCGGTCTCTGCCAGTGTGTGGTAAATGATATCGACAGCACCTTCCACATAACGCTCCTGGTCGGTATCCTCGATACGAAGAAGGAAATCTCCCCCCTCATGCTTTGCGATCAGGTAAGCATATAATGCGGTTCTTAAATTTCCCACATGCATTCTTCCAGTGGGGCTCGGTGCGAAACGTGTTCTAACTTTACTCATTTTTCAATCTCCTTATCTTTTATGAAAAAGCCTTAAGAAGGCTTTAATCCTCGCATTCATTGATTATATAACGATTCCGTTATTTTGTGAACCTTTTTATGAAAAAAGTCTGCGGGAAGTTTTCCTCACAGACTTTTCTTTTATAAAGTATATTCATCTTTCAGCCGTATTTTATCCGCCACGCTCAGGGCGATGCCCATCTCCGCCATCAGGAACACAATGGACGTACCTCCATAACTGATAAACGGAAGGGTAATTCCCGTGGCCGGAATCACATTGAGCACAACGGCAATATTCAGGATCACCTGCAGAGCGACCTGGGCAAAAATACCAGTCACGATCAGCGCCCCCAGAAGATCCGGCGCATTCTGCGCGATAAAAAACAGCCGGTACAGAAGGAACACAAACAGCATCGTCAGAACCGCCGCTCCAAAGACCCCCAGTTCCTCGCAGACAATCGTAAAAATCATATCGTTCTGGGCCTCAGGCACAGCTCCCAGTTTCTGGGCACTGTTTCCAAGTCCCTTTCCGAAAAGGCCGCCGGACCCCAGAGCATAAAGCCCTTGCATGATCTGATAACCTTTGCCGGAACTTTCGCTTTCCGGATTCAGCCAAGCCTGGATACGCCCCCAGCGGAAACTATCGCTGCTCTGGGCGAGCTGCACAGCCACACTTCGGATAATGCTAACAGCAGGCACCGACGCAATTCCTCCTATAATGGCAATTCTGGTTCCCCAGGGATGAGCAACGATAATCAGAACCACAGTCATTCCGGCAATAATCATCGCGGAGCTCAGGTTATTTGTAAATTTCCAGGTCAGAACCGCTGTGACTGCCCCGAAGAAAAGCAGAAGGAGTGGAGATTTCCAGCCCTTAATGTTTCTTCCCATTTTCACAATCACTGACGGAATAAAAAGGATAATCGCCAGCTTTGCGATCTCCGCCGTCTGGAACTGAACCGGTCCGAGCTTAATCCACCGGGTTGCTCCATTTACGTCTTCACCTACATATTTTGTTGCAAACAGGAGAATATTGGAAACTCCGTACAACAAAGTTCCCCAACTGGCAATCCAGTGATAATCCGCTTTGGATATTGCCATCATGCCAAAAATACAGCCCACACTGATCACCGCCTGCTTCCCGAAGAAAGCCATATCAGAGCCATATTTAACTTTCGCTGTATAAGCGCTGGTACTGTAAAGCATCACCAGACCGAAACAGGTCAGCAAAATCACACAGGCCAGCAGATTATAGTCGTAATAAGCCTCTCCGCTCCAGCTTTTTTTTCTCGGAAAAACGGTATACCAAAGCTGGCGCAGAGTTTTTTGTTTCTTTTTCGTTGTTTTTGAAGCCATCAAATTACCTCTTTTTCACAGCGGAACACAATGCCACCTCGAAAATTGCTGTTTTATCCTGAGTATCATAGCACATTTCCCGGGAAAGGTCAAAGTCCGCTCATCTTTTTTTCGCGCTGGGATAGGTTTTCTCCATCCGTGCATCATCAAAATTTTCATCCATGACTTTTTCCCACTTGTATCTTGCCGCTCTCCCGTTTCCACGGCTGTCGTAGCGGATCAGCGCCATGGCTGAAACCAGCATGTTCACCGCCATAAAGGCCACCAGAATCCAGGTAACGATCTTTCCGATGATCTGAGGCATTTTCTCAATGATTGCGGATATCTTCGGGTAAAGGAGCTTGATCCAGACCACTGCCGCAATTCCCCAGAAGAAGCAGAACAACAGATTGATTCGTCCGCCCAGATTAAAGGGCAGTTTACTGTAATCCCAGAAGACCTTTCCAAAAACCAGCTGGGTAAAAACACTGCAGATATACTCATAAGCGCCGCCGAGAAAAGTTCCCGCCACAAAAAGCTGACCATCCGACCGCTGCCGATCTTTATAAAGCAGGGCTGTCACTCCGGCAATAGCCAGACCCCATACAATGCTGAAAGGCCCCCAGACCAGGCTGCTCCGGCTCATCCAACGGCCCATAGAATAACGGCAGAACACCGTCTCCACCAGATCTCCCAGAAAAGCCCCGATGGAAAAGAGCCAGAAGAGCTTATAAAAACCGCAACCTTTTGCAAAGCCCTGTTCTTCCTCCTCAAGGGTCCGCTCCCCTCCGACCGTCGGATAGGCCTTCTCAATTCGGGTCTCCATATGAGCGCAGACCCACTCTTCCAGCCTTTTTGTCCAGCGTCTCAGTTCCCGGTCAAAGTCCTGCACCTTTTCCGGCATTTTCTTCTGGTTATGAAACAGCGCCGCGTAGGATACCACCGCATCCAGTGCCTCCACTCCGAAGATAACCCACACCAGGATCTTTGCCAGAAGGCCCGGCAGCAGTTTATAAAGAATCGTGAAATATTCATTTCCATAATACAAACAGAAGGTACCCAAAATTCCCCAGAGCAGGGAATAGGAAAGGCAGATATAACCGTCGAAATTCCATTTTTTTCCGGAGTAATCCCACCATTTTCGATGCTTCATCCGCTCCAGCGCTTTTCCCGTAAACCATTCCACTGCCGTCGCCACGATCATACAGCCCAGGAATAAGAACACCGGATTATCCTTCAGATCCCAGAATGCCAGCGTCATAAACACCGCTGAAAAACCATAGGCAAAACAAACCGGCCCCGTAAAGACACCTCGGTTTATAAACTTCCGATTCTTCCCCGAAGCCACCGCCGTCTCAATTATCCACCCCAGAAACGAATACACAAAAAACAGCCACAAAAGCTCATACCCTGAATAGTTCATCTCTTTTTCTCCTCTTTTTGCAGGTTTCCCCGATACTATACTATAGAATGGTGCATTTTACCATCCTTTCTGAGGATATGGAGGGGATTTTATGTTTTTTTAATTTTTGAAGCTGCTTTTCTGTGAAAGGAAAAAGGCCCGATGTATGAGATCGAGCCTTTTTGATTTTATATAATATGCTTTATTTTTGATTACAGGAAGGACAGAAACAGCTCACCGGAGCGTCAAAACTTGGATTGAAAGCATAAAAATTCTTGGAATCAAGCTGATCCTGAACCGTTCGGAGCGCTTCGCCGAAACGCTGGAAATGCACAATCTCACGAGCGCGAAGGAAACGGATCGGATCTGCCACGTCCGGTTCCTTCACGAGCCGGAGGATGTTATCATAGGTGCTCCGGGCTTTCTGCTCTGCCGCCAGATCTTCATGAAGATCCGTGACTGGATCTCCCTTTGACTGAAACTCACAGGCATTGAATGGAACGCCACCAGCCGCCTGAGGCCAGATGCCTACAGTGTGATCCACATAATAAGGAGCAAAACCGGCTTTCTGGATTTCCTCCGGCGAAAGCCCGCGGGTCAGCTGATGAACAATGGTTGAAACCATTTCCAGGTGGGCGAGCTCTTCGGTGCCAATGTCATTTAAAATACCCATTGCTTTTCGGTTCGGCATGGTAAAACGCTGGGAGAGATAACGCATGGAAGCACCCATTTCCCCGTCGGGTCCACCATACTGGCTCATAATAATCTGTGCCAGTTTTGCATTTGGCTCCTTGATATTAACCGGGTACTGTAATCTTTTTTCATAATTCCACATAGACTATTTCAACCTCCCTTCCCAGGGCCAGGGGGTGTTGACCCATTCCCAGCATTCGCTGGATGCGTCGTCAGCGGTGTCGATTGTGAGCGGTCCATAGAGGGCTGCATATTCTTTCAGCGCTTTATTTCTCATGGCAATGTGGTCTTCGCAATAGGCAAGAGCCTCACGGTCTGTCGGGTGAGTGTCGAGGTAGAGAAGCATATCGGAGACAACAAAGCTGACCTGATTGATATAGGTGAGAAGCTGTTCCTGATTCATGGCGCCAAGATCTGTAGAATAATGTCTGGGCTCGGGGCGGGGCATGGGCGGCGGACAGTTATTAGGCCGTCCGGAGCAGCCATTATTTCTCATACCCTGGCAGTTACAACCGTTTCTGTTCACAGGCAGGCACCTCCTTTGCCGCAGAATGGCATGCAGAGCTCCGGAAATACAGTTCCAAGAGAAAGAGCTGTCGCATGGTCGTAGGTTTTATGAAATGTCTGCCAGGGAACATAAGCCATAGCCAGGGGGAGCTGATCCAGGCCGGAATAGTCCAGGCGGTTCGTTCTGCTGCAGCAATCCGTATTATTTTGCATGAGAACTCCTTTCAAAATCAAGGTTTACTCCTAGCATATGAGAGAGGAAAAGTTCTGTGAAAAATAGCTTGCATTTTTCAAATCCATAAGATATAATTACATTTTGTAAGGGGCATTAGCGCAGCTGGGAGCGCGTCTGAATGGCATTCAGGAGGTCACGGGTTCGAATCCCGTATGCTCCATTTTTCATACTTATATTTCTAATTTATTACTCTCAGGCTGCATTTTCTATTGCGATTGACGTCTAAAAATCTATGTTTTTAAAATTTCTTTTACAATTTTATCTTTTCTTATCCTGCTTAAAAGTGTACAATTATATATTGAAAGGAGCTGATTCTATGCCATTACCCAAAGAACATACCTATACAATCAAAGATATCTATGCTCTTCCGGAAGGAGAACGCGCGGAGCTGATCGACGGCCAAATCTACATGATGGGGGCACCGACTTATCTGCATCAGGCGCTTTCCATGGAGCTTTCCGCTACTATCCGGAATTATATTCGCAGCAGAAAAGGTTCCTGTCAGGTTCTGCAGGCCCCATTGGCTGTCACACTTTTTTCCGAATATCGTTACGAGGAAGACGCTGCGCCAATGATTGCCCCCTTTGATCAGACACTCACTGTTGGAATTTATGGAGACTTTGAAATCAATATTGCAAAGCTTCTGGAAGAAGCCGGAATTAAATAAAAAGATCGCGTGAGACCTGTTTTTATTGCAGGATTCTCACGCGATCCTTTTATTTAGTGTTCCATCCTTTTTTGTAAAACAAAAAGCACCTCACATTCCTGTAAGATGTTCCTCATCAAAAAATGGAAGCAAGGGGGCTCGAACCCCTGACCTCTCGCGTGTGAGGCGAACGCTCATCCCAGCTGAGCTATGCTTCCATGGCATCAATTATAGCACTCTCATTTAAAAATTCAATACCTTTTTTCTGATTTTCCATGGATAATCTGTATTTTTTCTTCAACAGACCATCCATGGAGTCAAATTATTTGTTATTACTCATTACTTTTCTTTGATTTTCTGTTCTTTTTCCAGAAAGCCAGAAGTACGGTGCCGGAAAGAAGCAAAACGCTTACCTCCACGGTTCGGTCTGTCGTATCTCCTGTCTTCGGAGCATTTGATTTTTTGGAATTTTCTGACGAAGGTGTCTCAGATGTGCTTGTTTCAGATGTGGCTGTTTCTGTTATTTTTGTTTCAGTTTCCGTTTCAGTCTCTTCCGTCTCGGGAACTTTTGTCTCCGGAGTTTCTGTTTCCGTTTCTTCTGTAGGCTCCGTCTCTGGCTTTTCTGTTTCGACAGGTTCTGTCTCAGCAGGCTCGGTATCTGGTACTTCCGTCTCAACCGGAACAGGCTCTGTCTCTTTAACCGGACTGTCATACATGAAGACGGTCTGGATCTCCATCGTATCCTTCACTTCAAAAATGACATCCTCTGTCTTTTCATAACCATCCGGAGCGATGGTTTCACGAAGATGATAGCTGCCTGCCGGAAGTTTTTCCACATAATGGGGCTCTTCTCCGGAAATCCAGCTTTCCAGCACTTCGCCTTTTTCATCCAGAATCTCCAGATGAGCGCCCGGAAGCTCCTTCCGGTTTGTAATATCCAGTTTGGAAATCTTCACTTTCGTACACTGGTCAATCATCGTAATCCGATGAACCTCTCCGTCTTCTGTCACCTCAAAAGAGATCGTATTGGCTGTCACATAACCTGCCGGCGCAATCTTTTCTGTGAGAAGATATTTTCCCGGGGTCAGCCGTTCGATCCGATGAGGCATCTTTCCTGAAATCCAGGTCTCGATCAGCTCATTTTGATCATTGTGAAGCTCAAGCTCGGCTCCTTCCAGTTCCTGATCCCCGGTGATATCGGTTTTGGAAATATCCCATTTCGTATAATCGTTGATCCATCTCAGTGTCTCTGTATCAGACTTTGCACAGTCTTCATCCAGAGGTCTGCCCTCGGAATCCGACTCAAAAATAAAACCTTCTTCATCCACTGTAAAATAACGCTCTTTCGTATCCAGAAGATAACCCGGAAGCGTAGATACCTCACGAATCACATAGGTTCCCGCTGTGACATATTTCGTTTCGATCTTTCCGCCGTCAGCCGTTGTCACCAATACCGCTTCTGACAGATTTTCTGCTTCATCTGCCGCCAGCACTTTCTGCACGGAGAAAGTCACACCATCCAGTGTGTTCCCGGCCGTATCTGTCTTAAAAAGCTTCCAGGTAGTCGGATGATTTTCCAGGGTAAGCTCTGCTGTCACCAGCGCTGTCTCCTGATCCTCATATACAAGCTCAGCCGGATAGCTGGCAGTGTCCAGACAATAGCCTTCCGGTGCTTTTGTCTCCCGGACAATATATTTTCCCAGCGGCAGTTTTCCTGTACTTCCCGTTCCATCTGCCTCGATAGTAACACTTTCAATAAATTCATCTTTTGCATAATGGCAGAAGCCATCTGGTGTCACGATATCCTCCGCTGCAAATACGGAAAATACAGCCCCGGCCAGTAGTTCTTTGGTCTCTGCGTCCATTTTGAAAAGCTTTATTCTGCCTTTTACCGGTTCATCATGGAAGCTTACTTCCATCGGCTTTGTCCAGCTTCCCCATTTGTCCACGGTAAAACAAAGATCTTCTCCTTTCAGATAGCCTTCCGGTGCCTGAAGTTCTCTGAGATAATAAGTACCGTATGGCAGTTTCTCCGGAATGGTAATGGTTCCCGACTCATCCGTTTTCAGCGTGGTAATCTCTTCTGCATGAGGATAGTACACATGAAAAGTCAGCGGCTTTTTCTTCTCATCCAGTACCTGAAATTCAGTTCCCGCTGCCGGAATGATCAAATCCTGATCCCCACTCTTTTTCACCAGAGTCACAGGCATCTCGATTGGCCGGTCATTCAGGTAAATTCCCGTATATTCCTTCCGGTCCACCTCTCCCTTGATCTCAAAAGGTGCAACCGGCATCACAGAGGCCGGATGTTCCGTCTCTGTCACCACATAGGTTCCATAGGGAAGTCTTCCGTTCGGGAAATGTTCCGGATCTTTTGTCGTTGCCACACCGTCTTTATCTGTGACAAGCTCCGCGTATAATTCTCCCGTAGATTTCAGGCGGATTTCAAACTTGCAGCCTTCCAGCGGAAGCACATGGTCTCCCGGCTCTTCGCTGCTCAGAGTATCTTTAAATTTCACCAGGGTAATATCAAAACGGCTGACTCTGTTTTTTGCTGCAGAATTTTCCTCATCAAAGCGATAGACTTTTCCATTTTTCCGCACTTTAAAGATTCTGCTTAAGTTTTCACCGTCTCTGGTGTACCCCGTCGGCGGACAGGTTTCTTCCAGCTTATAACTTCCATAGGGAAGCAGATCTTTCGCTGTCTCAATCTTTCCTTCCGCATCCGTCCGAAAAGTATCAATCACCTCTCCGGGCGCAATTTTTCTGCCATTCACAAGCACGGAATGTTCCGATTCATTGGTCAGAGTGAACTCAGCCCCTTCCAGTGTGGCATCTCCCTGGGATTTTCCCGGCTCATTCAGCTCCAGATCCCATTTGGAAAGAGCAAAACCGCCGCGGATTACCTGATCTCTCACAGGCGTTTCTGTCAGATCGACGATCTCTCCTGGCTTGTCCTCCGGAATCGTAAAAAGAAGTTCTTCCTCGCTCAGGAGATACCCTTCCGGTGCAGTCAGTTCTTTCACAAGATAAGTTCCTGCCTGCAGAACCGCAGCAGTTTCTGCCAGCCCGGCTGCATCTGCCGTAATCCTCATTACCTCCGCATCTGTGGGATAAGAGTCGTCTTCCTGATCTTTTCGTGTCACAGAATAACTATTTTTATTGTAAATTCCAAAAACAGCACCTTCAAACCGGGCGTCGCCATCAGGCTCTTCCCCTTGATCCAGGCTTCTCTTTGAGATTTTCACCCCTCCATAAACCGGTTCATCCGTTATCCGGATTCCCCCATTAGTAAAGAGAACCCCATTTGCATCGGTATAGATTCCGCTTTCATCGGATACAAACGTCCGTACAGCAGGATCTACCAAAAGACCGACCGGAGCTTTCGTCTCTTCTATCGTCAGTCTTCCAAGCGGAAGAACCGCCTTTCCATCTGCCTGATAGAAAGAATCCCCGGAAATTTTATAGCTGTCTTCAAATTTTGCCAGACCTTCTGCATCTGTTTTTAAAACCCAGGTCCGAAGCAGACTTTCTCCGCTGTAATAGCGCAGGGTAAACTCCGCCCCTTCCTTTGAGACATTGGTTCCGCCTTTGACTTTTTTCTGAACTGCTGTTTCTACCTGCTGATAAAACGGCTCGTCTTCAAAGATCACCTCCTGATGATCTCCCAGGGCCAGTACAACTTTTTTTACTTCCTGGCTGAGCCGATAACCTGCAGGAGCTTTTCTTTCTTTCACATAATAAGTACCGACGGGCAAAGTTACGGTATCTGTCTCCCCCGTCTCTTTCGTCCTCAGCAGCACCTTAGGCTCGCCGGAAAAATCTTCTGTTTCATAGATACCAAACTCCGCCCCTTCAAAGGAATAGAGCCCGTTCTGTGCCGTCAGTTCCGGCTTTGCTGACGTTTTTTTAAGGGAAAGCTCTCCTGTTTCCTGCTGGTTTACCAGTTCCGGCCAGGTCTCGCTCATCCTGCAGATCGGGTTCGTCGTCTTTCCATCTGCGGAAACACTATCATTTTCCGGAAGCAGAGAAAAGCTTCTCACCGTAGGATCACAAATATAACCGACCGGAGCCTTTGTTTCCCGGATGGTGTAATACCCCATGGGAAACCAGGTCAGATTGGATATTTGAGAAATATAGACCTTTCCCTGCAGCGGAGTGCGAAGCTTCAGATTTCCTTCTGCATTCGTCTCAAAAAGCCAGGACATCAGCTCCTCTCCTCCCTGAGGAGAGTCATACAGCTTCAGTTCAAATTGAGCGCCTGCAAGAGGTCGATATTCCTCTCCATCGCTTCCTACTTTTTTCAGCAGATTATTCAGAGAACCGAACACATAAAGGTCTTCATCTTTTACCGTATACAGCGCATCCTTCTTAGAATCCGCCTTCGGAGCCGTTACTTTCAGGGATTTTACGGAAAGATTTCTCGCATGACCGCTTGACGCCCATGCCTCCTGATAATAAATCACACGGCTTTCCTCTGGTTTCAACCCCGGAATCTCCAGATATCTGGTATAGAAGCCACTCTCCAGCGTATGGGTATATACCGTTCCAATGGCATCCTGGCAGGCTTCATCCCAGTAAAAAGTATAAGCCGCGCCTGCAAGAGAATAATTTGGAAATCTTGTCAGCCAGTCAAAATCCGCCCGGCTGAGAGAAGAGGTTTTATTTACCCGTACCTTCACATTCGAGGGCTCGTCTTCTGTCACTGTCAAGTCCTTTCCTACAAACTGATCGGCATCTTTCTGTATCGTAGCGGGCAGATCCTTTTCACTGAACTTCACAGAATAAATTTTTCCGGAAAGTCCCCATTTCCCGCTGGGCGGCGCACTGATCTCTTTCACATAATAGGTCTGGTCAAAGGCCAAAAAGCGGTTGATCTTGGTTCGCTCACTGGTGATCGTTGTCCTTACCAGCGGCTCTCCTGAACAGTCTTTACTGTCCCAGATCCCGTACACAGCGCCCTTCATGGAATCATCCCACTGTCCCGTAGAAGATTTCTTGTTCAGAAAAACAATGCCCATATAAGGATAATTCTTCACGGTCACGCTCGCCTGTTTTCCGGTGCTTACCGTACAGTTCCAGGAAGCAGTTGACAGGGTGGCATATTTTGGCGCTTTCACCTCTTTTATAGTATAGGTTCCAGGGTCCAGATCGCTCAGATAGCCTTCTCCCGTTGCCGGATCTGTCGTAATGCTTCCTGCCTTCTTTCCCGAAGCATCCAGAACGTCGAAAACTGCATCCAGCTGATATACAGCAGTCGCTGCTCTGTCCGCATAAACAAGGCGTTTATGAATGACAATTCCTCCATGAGGTTTGGGAATACTTGTCTTAAAATTTCCATAGACGTTCTGCTGCGTTCCATTATCGTTTCGCCAGGCTGCCTGATAAACCACGGTATTTTCCGTCACCTGGTCGATGTAAATGTAAAGAGTTCCCGTAGCACCCGGTCTGGGGCAGATCTGCGCTGCGGAAGAACCGCAGGTCGTCATTCGAAAAGCACTTCCGAATTTCTGATAAATATCGGAATCCTCAGATGGATATACATAACCCTGCTGCAGATTAAAGTAATTATGTACGTTATAACCTCCGACAGCCGGATAAAAGACCGCCCGGGCCGTATAATACTCTCCTACTTTCGGATCATCCATATTCTGTCCCGGCATGGAGCCAAAGCCCAGAAGATGATCATTTCTTCCCCCTTGAAAAAGAGAACCGTCTCCCAGAGGCAGCGGGATTGCCGCAAGTTCTTCCTCAGTCATAAAACAAAAAACATATGTTCCGCCGGAACGAAACAGACACCCGGAATAGGCCGCATCTGCTCCGCAGTTTTCCCAGCAGTCCTCCGCTACGATTTCCTCATTTCTTTTGACAGAATAGGCAAAATTTCCCTGAAATGGCAGCATAGTATAAGTGAGATCTTTTCCATCCAGACTCTCCACTTTCTGAAAAGAAGCATTTCCAGATAGTTCCGCTACCTTTTTTCCATCGGCATAAACAAAAACACTTCCATTTCCCTGAACGGAAAATTCTGTAATCTCTGCTTTTTCCTCCTCATCGGCCAGATCCGTGGCCACTGTTTCGGTTTCAGCAATCGTAGTTTCCGCTTCCTGTATTTCAGTTTCCTTTTTCAGAATTTCTTCCTCAGAAGTCTCATCTTCTGTCTCCTGCACAGTCATTTCAGCAGAATCCCATTCCTCTGTCTGCTCCACCATACTTTCTGCGGTTTCCGATTCTTTTTCTGTTTCTTCCGAAAGTGCTTCCTCGTCAGATTCCGTTTCCTTCGCTTTCGTTTCCGAAAAATCGTAAGTTTCTTCTTCTGCCCCGGATGTCGAAGACTCTTCCTCCATCGTCACAGCAGGCTCCGAGGCAAATACACCCGCCGGAACAGACGTTATCAGTGTGGACACTGCCACCAGCAATGCAAAGCAGCTCCTGATTTTATGTTTCATATCAAGCATCTCCTCCTATTTTCAATATTCAGTTGTCAGATCAGATTACTGTGTAGGATCCCGGCACCGCTTTTTATGCCCCATGCAAGAACTCCTTTCCGTATTTTTTATAAAATTTTATCAATAGGGAATAAAAGATAGAATGAATGACAGACTTTACCAAAATCAGATTTTATTTTTAAACTTTCATGGATTTTTTGGATCAGAAATGATCCGGAAAATAGTGACTAAATACTGTTTCAGATTTGTTTTTCTTATCATACTACACTTTTTTCAAAAATGCAATCTTTTCTTTCGCAATTGTCTGGATTTTTTCCCGGTCTTATGTTATGCTAGAAAGCAAGAACATTTGTTTTGACAAAATACAGGAGGCTTTTATGAACGAAAAAATAGATCTTTCGGGAGTTTTCTCTCTTGCTTATATCAAGAAAACCCGCTATACCGGCTCTTTTCACAGCATGCGCTATCTTCTGGCTCTGAAGGATGGTCAGATTTCCGCCACCATCTATCCGGGCCCGTACTGCTTTGAAGTAACTCCGGACGATGAAAAGGAAACCAAACTTTTCGAGTATTCTCCGGAAGGACTTACTGAGACCGTAGACTGGCTCAACCAGCGCTATGATGAGTTTTACCGCGAAAAAGACAGTATTCTTACAGGAGACGAATCATTACAATGAAGAAATCTTACGACCGAATGGACGGTCATACCTTTGAGCACTACTGTGCCGGACTGCTCCGCAGAAACGGCTTTCACCATGTAGAAGTCACCCGGGGCAGCGGCGATCAGGGCATTGATATTCTGGCCTGGAAACATCGGAAAAAATATGGCATCCAGTGCAAATGTTATTCCTATTATCTTGGAAACAAAGCAATCCAGGAAGCCTATGCAGGCATGAAATTTTATGAATGCGACGTGGCCGCCGTGCTGACCAATCAGTATTTTACCAACTCTGCTGTTGCTCTTGCAGGAAAAACCGACGTCCTTCTCTGGGATCGGGCCGTCCTCGAAGAGCTCCGCAAATGCAAAAAGCCCCGCCTTCTCAATCTGGCGGGACTCCTTGGAATGGCTGGCAGTGCCTGGCTCTTCTATTTTCTCTGCTCCACAGAAGGCCTGAAAAGTCTCCAAAACTTTCCAGGCCTGGCAGACGGGATCTTCTGCATCCTGCTGTTTCTGGGCAGCGCCTTTCTCTTTCTGGAAAAAGGAAGTATTTTTCTTTCTCTTCTTTCCACTCTACTGCTGGGACTTTCTGCCCTTACCGGACTTTATCTCTTCAACAGCCTCGGAGGAATTCTCCTGCTTCCGGTACTGCTCTTTCTTTTCAGCTTTCTTCGCACACGAAAGCTGAAGCTCCGCACCCATACGCTGCGGCCACTGCCCCCAAAAGCAGAGAAAGATTAATTATTTCCCAGCTGGTCAATTACATCCTGAATAATCCATTCCAGCTCGGACCATTTTTTCTCAATATCCTTGGCCAGCTGCAGCTGACATCTCGCACGGACCAGATTGTGTTTCGGATACTCATATCGGAAATAGTGATCTCCGGTCAGATAGTCATCGAGAAAACGGCTGGCCTGCTCTACGGTGATGGAGAAGCTGGCTTTTACCAGGTTCTTCAGCTCCACCTCTGTCAGAAGGTCTTTGGTTTCCCGGATAAATCCTTTTGCAAACGCACGAAACTTTCCGGTATCAAAGAAGACTTTGCTGGTGTCCGGTTCATCCTCTGCGGAGGTATTGGCAATGAAACGGACTGCATCACCGAAATCGTACATGGACATTCCCGGCATAATCGTATCCAGATCAATGACAACCAGCGGTTCTTTTGTCACTTTATCAAAAAGAACATTATTGGCCTTTGTATCGTTATGGGTTACTCTTCTCGGAATCTCACCATTGGCGAAAAGCTCACTCAACTCTGCCGCCTTGTCACTGACAAAAGAAAGATAAGCAATCTCATCCGGCACCTCATGCACACGATTGCAGGGATCCTTCTCCACATGTTCAAACAGGGTGTTCAGACGCTTTCTGGTGTTGTGAAAATCCGGAATGGTCTCATACAGAACAGAACCGTCGAAATCCGCCAGCTGCGCCTGGAAATTACCAAAAGCTTTGCCAGTTGCCTCAATCACAGCCAGATCATCGGTATTGTCCAGTGTGAGAGAATCCACATAATTCATCACTCTCCAGAAAGAATCCTCGTCACTGACAAAATAGTTGTTTCCTTCTGCCGTATGGTGAAAGTGAAGTGTCAGCTGCCCCGGATATTTTTTTCGGATATAAGAAGTCACCTCATCAATATTTTTCATGATCTGTACCGGACTTTTAAATACATGCGTATTGATCCGCTGGAAAAGATAAGCCTTATACTTATTATCGCCCACAGCATAAGTTACCTTATAGGTAGAGTTGATATTTCCAACCGTAATCACGCTGTAAGAATATAATTCTCCCGACAGGCGGAACTTCTCACCAATCAGTTTTATGGTATCAAACATTTTTCCAATCTCCTTTATCTTTTTCTGTAACTATTTTCTGCATACAGTCTTTCTTATCGTCTCTATCATACCAAGAAATTAAAACTATGGCAAGTTTAGATTAACCGAAATTCAAAAAATGGCACCAGATCATTCTCTGGTGCCATAAGATATTACTGTGCTTCTGTTGTTTCCTCGGATGTTTTTTCTGTTGCTTTCGGTGTCTTTGAAGCTTTCGTTTTTGCTTTTGTTGTTTCTGTTTCCGTCTCTGTCTCTGTTTCTGCAGAGGGCCTTACCATCATATCTCCCAGATCACTGATGTCAACTTCTGTTTCCTGACTGATCAGCGTCTGCTTGTATTCCGCCCGTTTTGCTCTCTGCTGTCTGTTGACTACAATAATACCGATAATTCCGGCTACCAGAGCAACGATGACAAGATAGTAAATCACCTGAGATAGAACTCTCTTCTTTTTCTGTCTGTGTCCGCGTTTTTTTCTTGACATCAAACTATTCCTTCCTCATCCGATTACTGAGCTTTCTTCATGAAGACTGCCAGCGGACCCATTCCGGTAAATTTACCTTTGATTACCAGATTCGGCTGCTTTTCATCCTTCTTGTCTTCATCCTGAACATCCCAGGTCATCAGCTCTTGCTTATTATCCTCGCTACTCTCCAGAGCCTCGGTCTCAGTCTCGCTCTCTGCAGCTTCTGTTTCAGTCTCAGCTTCTGTAGCTACTTCTGTTTCAGCAGCCTCTGTCTCCTCATCCTCCGGATATGCGAAGCTAAACTCCACATCTGTCAGATAATACATTTCTCCAGTCACAGCATCTGCCTGTGCTACTACAGCATCATCCAGAGTAAAGGGAGCCAGATTTACCAGAAGGGACGGATCTGTCTCAGCTGCAGCGGCATCAAAATCCGGATATGCAGCGGCAACCATCTTCTGCCAGTTCACTTTGCTGATCTCACAGTTTACCTCGGCATTCAGATAACCGTTCATCTTGTAATTGTAGGTATCGCCTGCTTTAATTGCCAGATCCATCAGCTCGGTTACGCTCTCATAGTCATCCGGATTGATGGTCTTGTCATCGGATACTTTAATCTCTGTCGCATCAGTCTCCATGAAATCTTTCACAAAATCTGTCATTGCAAAGCCAGCCGCTTCATCCTTCAGCTGATCTGCAACCTCAGCAACCTTTTCATTGGAATACAGCTCCGGAGTTGCTTTCTTGCTTACAACGGGAACCTTTCCAATCAGAGCTACCGGTCCAAGGCTCGGAAGGGTAACTGTCATATCTCCTGTCTCCGGATCCAGCTCCTCTGCCGGGATAAAGGAAACTTTACCGGTCTCCTGATCGATCTGCATCAGAAGCAGATCTTTCATCTTAGCACCTTTGGCTGCCTCAATATTCAGGGTAACTTTGATAGAGCCATCGCTCTCATAAGTTACATTGTCTCCTTCCTGAATAGCTACATCTACAAAAGGAGTCAGCAGCTCGTAAAGAGAAGGATTTACATCTCTGCCGTCAGGAGTTTCCTGCTGCTCATCCGCATTGATACCCAGTGCTGTAAGGATATCTTCCATTGTCATCTGGACGCTGTCATCATTTACTTTATCCACCAGATCAGCAACTGTTTTATTTTTATATGCTGCGGTATTTGCATTCTGTACAATAACCTTCTGGCCTGCGGATATATTGCCTTCTACAACTCTGGGAGCTTCCGGCATGATCGTGCTGATGCTGGGAGCTGCATAAACACTCATGGCTGCAGTAATCGTTACTGCAGCAAGCAGAATGCTTAAATATTTCTTTTTCATAAGAATCCTTCCTTTCTTTTGATACTTCTCTTTATACTTTTTTATAAAACAGGTCAACGATCAGATCCAGAAGCGCTTCCTGGTCTGCATAAAACTCATCATGAAGTTCTCCTTCCTGATCGGTTCCCTGAAGTATCACAAAATTATCTTCTGTGAAATCCATCTTCCGCATGGTCTTTATCAGCTCTAAATACTGATTTTTGGTGATGCTTGTCTGCAGATAATCATTCATCTCATCCAGAGAATCCCAAGTTTTTTCCAGCTCCTTCGTACTCATGGACTTCAGTTTGTTTATATAAGCTGTCACATAGGCCTTCTGTCTTTCCATACGGCCTTCGTTGCTGAAGCTCTCGGAAGTGTCACGTTTCTGAAGAAAAGGCTTGACGTTTTCATCAGTCAGCGTAACTTCCGCTCCTGCTGTCAGCTCAGGATACAGCTTACTCAGATCATTGTTTGGAACCACAAGAGTGATTCCACCAACAAGACTGTTAATATAAGGAATGGAATCCTGATTTGTCACCACATAACGCTTTACAGGAACGTTCGACAGCAGAAGCGAAACTGCCTCGCAGAGGTTTTCGCAGCTTACCTTGCCGCCATCTCCATAACTGTACGCAAAACCAATATGGGTTGTATACAGTCCGTTATCATTTCCATTCAACGTATATCTGCGAACCTTTGTCATCGTATCACGATTGATGGAGAGAATCGTCATCTTCTGATTCGTCTCATCCATTACTACCAGTGCGATTGTATCTGCCCTGGCTTTATCGCTGTACTGCACGCTTGATTCCATCTTTCCGGTTGAATCCACACCTGCATAGAGAATGGTTGTCACACGGTTATTATACTGATATTTTTCGCCCTTGTAAAGAATATTTCGGTAATCGCTGCCAACATCATGAGCATTTCCTGCTGTTACCTGCAGGGAATTTTGCTTTTTCTGTTCTGACCAGATAAAAGCTGACGCAGCAGTACCTGCTGCCAGGCAAAGCAGAATACCAATCAGGATTCGCTTCCACCACAGCTTTTTCTGTCTCCGGTGCTTTCCTTTTCTTCTTTTACTTTGATTTCTCGCCATAATAACCATATCCGTAGCCATAACCATAGCCGTATCCATAATGACCATAGCCATAACGCTTCTCATGTACCGGAGCTTTGTTTAGAACAGCTCCGAGGATTCGTATGTCCGCATACTGCATCTGCTGCTTGGCTTTTTCTGCCTGAGCGCGGTCTGTTTTTCCGCTCTCTACTACAAGCACAGTGCCATCGCACTGTTTGGCAACCAGAAGGCCGTCAATGACTAGGTTCAATGGACAGGTATCCACGATCACATAATCATAGAGTCCACGCACATACTCCATCAGTTCCTGAAACAGCGGTCCTGATACCAGCTCACTGGGATTAGGGGCCAGTGCACCCGTAAAAATCATATCCAGACAATTGTCATCGGTACGGTATATGATCTTGTCCTTGCTGATGCTGCCGCACAGATACTCGCTGAGACCTTTCTTTTTTCCAACGATTCCGTAACGGCTCTGTATAATGGAATTTCGGATATCAGAGTCAATAAAGATGGTCTTCTTACCCAGTCCTGCCATACTTTTGGCAAAACGAAAGGCAATCGAAGATTTTCCCTCGTTCGCCAGCGCACTGGTAATAGCAATGGCTTTGATATTGCTGCCGCTAAGCTGGATATTACCGCGTAAAATATTAATGGCTTCATTTACCCGGGAAGGCACCTCCGCAATAGTGGGATGGATGATCTCTGCCCGTCTTCCTTCAAAACCGGTTCCTGTCGGCTGGCCCTGAAAAAATGTTCTTTCTGTATAATTGCTTTCTCTATCCATCTGTTACTCTTCCTTCTCTTCGTAGTAAGGCACAATACTGAGTACAGGAATACCCAGGTACTTCTTCAAATCATCTTCTGTCTTAATCGTGGTATCTGTCAGATAAATCATGCAGACCAGTCCGCAGGCAAGAACCATTCCAAGAATCAATCCCATTGCCAGGTACTTTGTCAGGGAAGGTGTGATCTCCTCCACTGATTCTGCCTCTGAAAAATCAATAATCGTCGGTTCACTGCTTCCAATTACCTGATAGATTCGCTCCAGGCCAATATTCATTAGGGAATTGGCGATATCTCTGCACAGCTCCATATCCCCGCAGCTCACGGTAATGGTAATAATATGGGAATTATCCGGGTTTGTAACAGAAACCAGTCTGTTTAAAGCCCGATAATCCAGATTCAGATCCAGATCCTTGATGACCTGTTTTAATACATTACGGCTTTTGATAATCTTGGCATAGTCCTCTGTCAGCTCAGAACTCAGCTGCAGGTCGGAAACCGTAATCACAGACTCATTGTTGGTAATAAAAATGGAAGCATCTGCCTGATAGGAAGGTTTGACACCGACCAGGTAATAAACGCCCGCCAACACGGCTCCGATCAGCATGGCCAGCAAAATATGCTTCCAGTGCTTCACCAGTTCCCAGAAGAGTTCCAGCAAATCTATCACTTCACCTGACTGTTCCGGTCTGTTATTGAGAAAAGACCCTGCCGTTTTCTCCTGTACATTATTTGATTCCTTCACCAAATTTTCGCTTCTCCTTTCCTGCTTTTTCAGCGTATAAAATATCGCTCTTGTCATTGTAATATGAATTTTAAAATACTTCAAGTATATTATGTAGGAAAAACTACTAATAAATTTGAAAAGTTTTAGTTTTTCTGACCATAGCAGTATTTTTTCATCCGTGCAGTCAGTACTGATATTTCCTGCACCACATCGTTGGCATATCCTGTCTCCTGCCTGTCCAGGGTGCAGACCCGTTCCCGTAACTTTGTCAGCAGGTTAAGGACTTCCGACGCCTCACCAGCAAACCAGGAAGAGTCGTCCTCCCAACACAAAACACAGCGTTTTACTGTTTCCAGCAGCAGAAAAGAAAAATCTGACTGATAGTCTTCTTTTTTCGATTCATAAAAGTCATCCAATACCGCCAGTGCCTTCTTCAATTCTCCAACATTAAGAAATACTTTTTCCTTTACACTTCCACCCTTTTGCACTGAAAAATAGGTTTCAAACACTGCAGCCTTCTGCTTTCCGCCGCCATCCAGATACTCACCCAAATGATACCACAGACTGCAGAGAGAAAAGACTTTTTCCAGAAGCTCTTCCTCTTCCGGAATATCAAGTCCGCTCTCCTCCTCTTTCATTTTTTCAAGCAGAGATCTATAATAGGCCGCTATTTTTTCCGGTGCAGGCATTTCACCGAGCTTTCCATAACCAGCTGCATCCAATTCTTCCAACGTTTCACCTGCCTGATCTACAGAATCCAACGCAGATTTCCATGCCGCATCTACTTTTGTGACTCCCCAGGCTGCATAAAGAATATTTTTCAGCTGCTGTGAATTTTCCCGCAGGATCATTCTTGCAATCTGTCTCCCGTGCCACTCATAACCTCTTCGATCTTCTTCGCTCCACCTCTGACTGTTCAGATTCCGAAAAATCTTCTCTGACAGCTGATAGAAATCATCCGAAGTCAGAAGTATTCCCCTGGACATTCTCCAGAAAATCTCCAGATAGTTTTTCAGAAAAGCGGCCCGTTCCTCTGTTTCTTCATAGGGCTGTTTCTCATAAAGATCCCAGATTTTCTCCATATCCCTTATATTCCAGGCATTTTTAAGATATTTTTCCAGATGCCCTAAATCAGGATAAGGGCCATATAATTCCTCCTGAATTGCTTCCTGATCTGTCTGAATCTTTTCAAATTCCATGATATCCATTCTGTAGACAAGCTCATTCAGCATAACTGCCCTTTTTTCATCCCAGAAAATAAGCTCCTCGTTGAATCGCAAACGCAATCCCAGAAGAATCTCTGCCGTATAGCCTTTATAAACTTTTTCAAATTCTTCAAAGCTCTGCTTTTCTCTGATTTCTTCATACAGCTCTGGCAGAAAATTTTTTACCAGTAAAAGATCCAGAATCATTCCAAACCAGTCCGCTTTCTGAAATTCTGCGCTGGACCTTTCCAGGCCCTTCAGGCCTTCTGTCATTCTTCTGACATCCTTCAGGAAACGTTTGACTTTTCTGGGATTCTGTGTATTCCTTATCAGCTCCTGCATACCTGCATTCAGGTCTGTAAGCTTTTTCTCCAGTTTTTCTTTTTTATCTTCCAGCGGTTCCGTAGCTGTACGCGGTTCTGTTCTCTTTGCGGTTGTAAATTCTTTTATTGTATTTTCCAGTTCTTTCTCCGTTTTTTCAATTTCACTTTGCAAAAGGTTGCAATTGTCCTCCAGAAGCCGGTAAATCTTTTCACGAAGTTCTTCCTTAGAAGCTCCTTTTCGCAGAACCGGACTCATTCGCTCTATAAAACCATCGGAAATCACAGAGTCCATAATGCGATTTAAGATCTCCCGGCAATCTACGGTACACAGTTCTAATCGGTAGCTAATATATTTTTCAATCTCCGAGTCATCACCCACCAGAAATTTCTTTCTATCCACCAGAAAGAGGGTTTTGCAGTTCGTCAGTTCCGTACTTTCCCGGATCACCTTGAACATGATTTCCTGATATTCCCTGCTGCACCGGTCCAGATCATCGATGACAAGGTAAACATTCTTATCCAGTTCCCTCAGTTTATCATTCAGATACTTTCTCCGCTCCTGTTCCGATGGCGCTCCTGGAACTTTTATCACCTGACTCAGAACTTCCATACCAAAGCCATCCATCATTCCGGAAAAAGCCTGGAAATATTTTTCTATCCATCCGCCCTTTTCCACAAAGATATGATTTTTCTTTAATATCGCTGTCAGCTGATCAGAAATGTCTCCCAAAATTTCTGAAACCGTCTTCTCACTTCCCGCATAGATCCAGATAAATTCATCCTGATCCAATTCTTTTTCCAACGCTTTTACAAAGCTGCTTTTCCCAGATCCCCAGGCCCCGTCGATCATAATTGCATAAGGCTCTTTTTTCTGCTCTCTCAGTACCTTAACAAACTTTCTTAACTGTCTTTTTCGTACAGGATAAAGTTCCGGATTCGGATAGTCCGTTTCTTCAGAAATGTCCTCCTTTTTCTCTGTCTTCCCTTCTTCCAGCCCCATAGCTGCCATATTCGCCAAAACTCCCGCCAGTATACCAAGAACCCCTTCCAGTAATTCCAGATGCCGGCTGGCAGCCAGCAGAAACAATTCAAATGTCACGACATATCCTGTATATTTGCACATCTGTATCAACGGCGTCCGATGAGTATTCCGATCGAAATAAGCATCCTTTTCGGAAATTCTGAGCACCCCTTTCC
>OLSO01000715.1_pt1 | contig 30437 bp, 27 predicted proteins | sample 1672441 | NCBI WGS metagenome assembly OLSO01 (sample SAMEA3136686, study PRJEB25190) | human gut metagenome | biome: human gut; feature: human-associated habitat; material: faeces | place: Austria | collected 2013 | reverse complement strand
GCTGATGCTCAGGCATTAACAGATAATGCAGAACATCCAGAGAAAGTAAGACAGAACATTATGCAGGTAGCACTTGATTATCTTGCATGTGGATTAGATCCAGAGAAAGTCAACATCTTTATCCAGTCCATGGTACCAGAACTTACAGAATTGTCTTTCTACTATATGAACTTAGTTACAGTTGCACGTGTACAGAGAAACCCAACGGTTAAGGCAGAGATTAAGCAGAAGAACTTTGAAGCAAGTATTCCAGTTGGATTTTTCACATATCCGATCAGTCAGGCAGCAGACATCACTGCTTTTAGAGCAACAGTCGTACCAGCAGGTGAAGATCAGATGCCAATGGTAGAACAGTGCAAAGAAATCGTACACAAGTTTAACTCTGTATATGGAGAGACATTAACAGACCCACAGATCGTACTGCCAGACAATCAGGCATGTTTAAGACTTCCAGGAATCGATGGAAAAGCGAAGATGAGTAAATCTCTTGGAAACTGCATTTATTTATCTGACGAACCACAGGACATTAAGAAGAAAGTAATGTCTATGTTCACGGATCCAAATCATTTAAGAGTGGAAGATCCAGGACAGGTAGAAGGTAATCCAGTATTTATCTACTTAGATGCGTTCTGTAAACCAGAATACTTTGAAGAGTTCTGGCCAGAATACAATAACTTAGATGAATTAAAAGCCCATTATCAGCGTGGAGGACTTGGAGATGTCAAAGTGAAGAAGTTCTTAAACAAAGTACTTCAGGCAGAATTAGAACCAATCCGCGAGAGAAGAAAGATGTGGGAAGCAAAACTTCCAGAAGTTGCAGAGATTCTTCAGCAGGGAACAAAAGCTGCAAGGGCAAAAGCACAGGAAACAATGAAAGATGTGCGTCATGCGATGAGAATCGATTATTTTAATGAAGAAGGATTATTTTAATTTTTAAATCATATATTTTTAAAGTAAAGCATGACAAAAGGGTCTGTTTATCCATGGGATAGGCAGGCCCTTTTTAAATATCAGGAACTGACAATTCTTTTTTGGAATGCCACTATAGATTTCTATGATTATCTTTTAAAGAGAATGAAAGATATAATAAAAGAAAAATAGCAGGTGAAAAAGAAAAGTATTTTGAGGTAATTACGATATGAAAAACGATTTTAAATTACCGCATGTAGGACAGAGGATCATTCGTTCTGTCTGTGCGGTTTGTCTGTGCTTTGTGGTTTATTTTCTACGAGGATGTCAGGGAATTCCATTTTATTCAGCACTTGCGGTACTTCAATGTATGCAGCCGTATCGTTCAAGCAGTTTAAAGATGGCGAAGAAGAGAAGTATTGGAACATTGATCGGAGCATTTTGGGGATTTCTTGTGATCATGATTCAGATTTATATGCTGGATGGGCAGATTATCGGAACATTTTTAAATTATATGTTGATCTCCGTGTTTACGGGAGTTGTTATTTATTCAACCGTTGTGATGAATTGCAAAAATAATTCATACTTTTCCTGTGTTGTATTTTTAAGTATTGTCGTGATGCATATTGAAGATACACATCCATTTATCTTTGTATTAAACAGGGTTGTGGATACATTGATCGGTGTATTTTTAGCATTGATCGTAAATTCTGTACATTTACCAAGAGGAAAGAATACGGATGTTTTGTATGTTTCAGGAATTGAGGATGTAATGCTTACTGGAGAAGAGCTGTTAACAGATTACAGTAAAGTAGAATTAAACAGGATCATTGATACTGGGGCTAATTTTACAGTTGCAACGATCCGGACACCAGCATCTGTGATGGAGTCGTTATCCGATATTCATTTGAAACTTCCAATTATCGCGATGGATGGAGCAGTTTTATATGATCTTAAGGAAAACAGTTATCTAAAAACTTTTTCGATGTCGTATAATCAGGCCCAAAAGATCATAGAAATTTTAAGAGAAGAAGATGTAAACTTTTTTATCAATGTTGTGGTAGAAGATGTATTGATCATTTATTACCATCATCTGGAAAATGAAGCAGAGACTCAGATTTATAAGCAGATGAGAAGATCACCGCACCGCAATTATGTAAGAAGAAATCTTCCAAAAGGGGAAGATGTCGTATACTTTATGATGGTTGATCAGACGAAAAAAATCCAAAAAATATATGAGCGCCTAAAGGTTAAGATACATTCACAGGAATATAAAATGCTCTGTTATGCATCGAAAGATTATCCAGGATATTCTTATATAAAGATTTACGATAAAGATGCTACGAGAGAACGGATGACAAAATATCTGGCAGAAGATATGGGAATCCATAAGATTACAACTTTTGGAAGCATTTCAGGAAAGAGTGATGTGCTGGTAGAAGATTCAAATAAGAATACGATGGTGAAGGAATTAAAGAAATTATTTGAACCAGTCATATTACCATGGAAAAAATAAAATACAAATGACTAAGAAAAGGAGGCTTTTTATGGAAAATAAATCAAAAGGGAAAGCAGTTGAGAGGATTGATGCATTGCTCGATGAGAGAAGTTTTGTAGAAATCGGACAGGCGGTAACAGCCAGAAGTACAGACTTTCAGTTAGACAAAGTAGAGACTCCATCGGATGGGGTTGTAACAGGATATGGACTGATCAATGGATGTCCAGTCTATGTATACAGTCAGGATGCGTCTGTGCTTGGTGGTTCCATTGGAGAAATGCATGCCAGAAAAATCGCAAATTTGTATGATCTGGCAATGAAAACAGGCGTTGCGGTGATCGGTATGATCGATTGTGCAGGAATCCGCCTGCAGGAATCAACGGATGCACTTCATGCATTTGGAGAGATTTACAAGAAACAGGCACAGGCATCCGGAGTGATCTTACAGATCAGTGCAATCTTTGGGAACTGTGGAGGAGGTCTTGCAGTCTTCCCAACACTGACAGATTTTACATTGATGGAAGAAAGTGGACAGTTGTTTGTAAATGCCCCAAACGCAATCACTGGAAACAGAAAAGAAGTATTAAACAGTGCAAGTGCTGCATTCCAGAGTAAAGAAGCCGGAGTTGTTGATTTTGTCGGAAATGAAGCAGAAGTTTTTGCTCAGATCAAGAAGTTAACAGGACTATTTCCATCAAATTACAAAGATCAGAGTAAGATCAAAGATTGTATGGATGACTTAAATCGTCTTTGTGGAAATATTCAAACAGCAGATGCTGTAGAAATTCTTACACAGATTGCAGATGAGAATGAATTTATAGAATTAAAGAAGGATTATGGGACTGACATGGTGATCGGATTTATCCGTTTGGATGGAGAAACCGTTGGCTGCGTTGCAAATAAAGAAGAAAAGATCAGCGCCCAGGGAGCAAAAAAAGCAGCATCGTTTGTGAAATTATGCGATGCATTTGGTGTTGGAATCTTAACTTTTACGGATGTGACAGGATATGCTGCAAATCTCGAACAGGAAAAAGAACTGGCACAGGCAGTTGGAGCAATGACAGGTGCGTTTGTACAGGCAAGTGTTCCTAAAGTCAATGTCATCACAAAGAAGGCATTTGGAAGTGCTTATGTATCTATGAACAGTAAAGCGGTTGGAGCAGATCTTGTTTATGCATGGGAAGATGCAAAGATCGGAATGATGGAAGCAGACATGGCAGCCAAGATCATGAATCCAGGAGCAGCGGCAGATGTATTAAAAGAAAAAGCGCAGGAATATGAAAAATTACAGTCAGATGTAGACAGTGCAGCCAGACGTGGATATGTTGATACGGTGATCGATCCACAGGGTACAAGAAAATATGTGATTGGTGCTTTCGAAATGTTATATACGAAAAGAGAAATGCAGATACCAAAAAAACATAATGCATTTTAAAGAAGGAGGAAACATATGGGTGCAGCAGTAAGTAACACGATCATGGGTGTTTCCATCGTATTTTTTGTACTGGTCTCATTAAGTTTTCTCATTTATTTATTTCGTTTTATTTCAATAATTGAAGATAAACTTACAAAAAAGAAGACACAAGAGCCGGTAAAAGAAGAAAAAGTACAAGGAACGTTACCAGCAGAAGAAGAAACGAATCTAGTCGATGATCTGGAATTAATCGCCGTGATCACAGTAGCGATCGCTGCTTCAGAAGGCGGAGATCCAGGGCAGTATATTGTTCGTTCAATTAAAAAAGTACACAGAAATCAATGGTAGATCAGGAGGAGATACAATGAAAAGTTATAGAATTACAGTCAATGGAAATGTATATGACGTTACAGTTGAAGAAACAACAGGAAATGGAGCAGCACCAGTACAGCAAAGCGCAGCGCCTGCACCACAGTTAGTAAAAACACAGCAGGCAGCAACACCACAGTCAGCAGGAAATGCAGGAAGCGTTGAGATCAAATCTTCTGTACCAGGAAAAGTTATCGCAGTTGAAGTATCTCAGGGACAGGTAGTGAAAGCTGGGGATACCGTTGTGATCTTAGAGTCTATGAAAATGGAAATCCCAGTTGTTGCACCTCAGGATGGAACGATCGATAGCATTGCAGTTTCGCAGGGAAATGAAGTTGAAAATGGAGCTGTCTTAGCTACAATGAATTAGAATGGAGGGATTTGATGGCTAATATCACACATACTTTATCGAATCTGATCCACTCTACAGCATTTTTTCATTTGACATGGGGAAACTATGTCATGATCTTAGTCGCACTGGTATTTTTATATCTTGCGATCCGTCATGGATTTGAACCATTGTTATTAGTACCGATCGCATTTGGAATGTTACTTGTCAATATTTATCCAGATATCATGGCAGATCCAGCAAGTACATCCAACGGTGTAGGTGGATTATTACATTATTTTTATATTTTAGATGAATGGAGCATTCTTCCATCCCTGATCTTCCTTGGAGTCGGAGCGATGACAGACTTTGGACCATTGATCGCTAATCCTAAGAGTTTCCTTTTAGGTGCAGCTGCACAGCTTGGAATTTACAGTGCGTATTTCTTAGCTATTTTCTTGGGATTTAATGGAAAAGCGGCAGCAGCGATTTCAATTATCGGTGGAGCTGACGGACCAACTTCCATTTTCCTTGCTGGAAAGTTACATCAGACAGGACTTATGGGACCGATTGCGGTAGCGGCATATTCTTATATGTCACTGGTGCCGATCATTCAGCCACCGATCATGAAATTATTAACAACAGAAGAAGAACGAAAGATTAAAATGGAACAGTTACGTCCAGTTTCAAAGACAGAAAAAATCCTGTTCCCGATCATTATCACGATCGTTGTCTGTCTGATCCTTCCAACAACAGCTCCATTGGTTGGTATGCTGATGCTTGGAAACTTATTCCGTGAGTGTGGTGTTGTCAAACAGTTATCAGAGACAGCATCCAATGCATTGATGTACATTGTTGTTATCTTACTTGGAACATCCGTTGGAGCATCTACAAGTGCAGAAAACTTCTTAAATATTGCAACACTTAAGATTGTAGTATTGGGACTTGTTGCATTTGCAGTAGGAACCGCAGGTGGAGTCTTATTTGGAAAACTGATGTGTAAACTATCTGGAGGAAAGATCAATCCACTGATCGGTTCTGCAGGAGTATCCGCAGTACCAATGGCAGCCAGAGTATCACAAAAAGTCGGAGCCGAAGCAGATCCAACCAATTTCTTATTAATGCATGCAATGGGACCAAACGTAGCCGGAGTTATCGGAACAGCGGTTGCAGCAGGTACATTTATGGCGATCTTTGGTGTGTAAGGAGGAAAATATTATGGCAAAACCAATAAAAATTACAGAAACGATTTTAAGAGATGCGCATCAATCTCTGATCGCCACAAGAATGACGACAGAGCAGATGTTACCGATCATCGATAAAATGGATCAGGTCGGATACCATTCCGTAGAATGCTGGGGTGGAGCAACATTTGATGCTTCTCTTCGATTTTTAAAAGAAGATCCATGGGATCGATTAAGAAAATTCAGAGATGGATTTAAAAACACAAAATTACAGATGTTATTCAGAGGACAGAATATCTTAGGATACCGTCCATACGCAGATGACGTCGTAGAATATTTTGTACAGAAATCCATTGCAAATGGCATTGATATTATTCGTATTTTTGACTGCATGAATGACCTTCGAAATTTACAGACAGCCGTTGATGCAGCAAATAAAGAGAAAGGACATGCACAGGTTGCGATGGCATACACATTAGGAGATGCTTATACCTTAGATTACTGGAAAGACCTTGCAAAACGAATCGAAGATATGGGAGCAAACTCTATCTGTATCAAAGATATGGCAGGTTTATTATTACCATACAAAGCAGAAGAATTAGTAAAAGAACTGAAAGCAACCGTTGATATTCCAATCCAGTTACATACACATTATACATCTGGTGTGGCATCTATGACATATATGAAAGCGGTAGAAGCAGGAGTTGATGTCATTGATACAGCTATGTCACCATTTTCCATGGGAACATCACAGCCAGCAACTGAAGTTATGGTAGAAACATTCAAAAATACACCATATGACACAGGATTAGACCAGAAATTATTAGCCGAGATCGCAGATTATTTCCGTCCGATCAGAGATGAAGCCTTAGATTCTGGATTATTAAATCCAAAGAACTTAGGAGTAAACATCAAAACATTACTTTATCAGGTACCAGGAGGAATGCTTTCAAACCTCACATCCCAGTTAGAAAGCCAGCATGCCGCCGACAAATATTACGAAGTATTAGAAGAAGTACCGAAAGTAAGAAAAGATCTTGGAGAATGCCCACTGGTTACACCATCTTCTCAGATTGTTGGAACACAGGCTGTATTTAACGTCGTGACAGGAGAACGTTACAAGATGGTAACAAATGAGACAAAAGAAATCCTTGAAGGTAAATACGGAGCAACAGCCAAACCATTTAATCCTGAAGTACAGAAAAAATGTATTGGAGACAAACAACCGATCACATGCCGTTATGCCGATATGATCGAAGATGAACTTCCTGAATTTGAAAAAGAAGTGGAAGCTTACAAAGAACAGGACGAAGATGTATTAAGTTACGCTTTATTCCCTCAGGTTGCTACGGAGTATTTTAAATACCGAGATGCACAGGAGAAGAAAGTTGATGTAACAGAAGGAAATGAAGAAGCATATCCTGTATAAAATGATATAATTTTTAGCATATCCAGAAAAAATAAAATGAGAACAGCTATTTGCCAATTTTAAATTAGGTAGACAGCTGTTTTTATTTTTTTCTGCCATTCTTTTTAGGAATAGTATCATGGATAGAAGCAATTTTACGATAGCCACCCGTACTACTTATAATAAAACTATCAAAGAAAACGAGAATTTTTGTCGGGAGGTTCACCCTATGGGAAAATCATTAACTAAGAAAATTTTAGAGTCACATTTTGTGAAAGGAAGCATGGTCCCTGGAGAAGAAGTGTTTATCAAAGTTGATCAGACACTTACCCATGATATCAATGCGGTTATGACTTATCTTGCATTTGAAGCGATCGGACTGGATCGTATTCGTACAGAATGCAGTGTAAGTTACTTAGACCACAACTTACTGTATGTAAACAACATGACACCAGATGATCATATTTATCTGCAGTCAGCGGCAAAGAAATTTGGAGTTCATGTATCTCGTCCAGGAAATGGAATCTGCCATACAGTTCATGTATCAAGATTTGGAAAACCAGGAAAGATCAGCATGGGTGGTGACAGTCATACACCACACGGTGGTTCTATTGGTATGTTATGTATCGGTGTTGGAGGAATGGACGTTGCAACAGCAATGACAGGAGTTCCAATGAGACTTAAGATGCCTCGCATCGTCAACGTAAGGTTAACAGGAGAATTAAAACCTGGATGCAACACAAAAGAAGTCATTCTTGAAATGCTTCGCCGTGTATCAATCAAAGGTGGACTTGGAAATGTATACGAGTATACAGGACCAGCAGTGAAAGATCTTGAAATCCCAGCCAGAGCAACAATCTCTAACATGGGAGCAGAACTTGGTGCTACAACATCCATCTTCCCTGCAGATGAACAGGTTCACAGATTCTTAAAAGCACAGGGAAGAGAAGAAGATTATGTAGAACTTCTTCCAGATGAAGATGCAGAATATGATGAAGTGATCGAGATCAACTTAAGCGAATTAGTTCCAATGATGTCATGTCCTCATCAGCCAGATAATGTAAAACCATTAAAAGAAGTAGAAAAACGCAAAGTGCAGCAGGTATTTATCGGAAGCTGTACAAATGCAAGTTATTCTGATATTGCAAAAGCAGCCATGGTATTTAAAGGACGTCATGTCAATGATGATGTCAGCTGTACATGCGGAATCGCATCTAAACAGACTTACAGAGAATTATTAAGAGATGGGTACATCGATATCATGCTTCAGGCCGGTGTTCGTATGTTAGAAATCTCTTGTGGACCTTGCTGTGCGATCGGACAGACACCACCTACAAATGGAGTTGCAGTTCGTACATCTAACCGTAACTTCAAAGGTCGTGCAGGAAACCCAACAGCAGATATCTATCTGGTAAGCCCAGAAAGTGCAGCAGCAACAGCAATCATGGGAACATTTGCAACAGCGGAAGATGTGATGGGAGAAGATGTCAAAGAACTTGCTAAAGTTCATGAACCAGAAGAATATCTGATCGATGACAGTATGATCATCAAACCATTACCATTAGAAGAAGCAAAAGAAGTAGAGATCGTCAAAGGACCAAATATCAAATTCCTGCCAATTCCTGAAAAACCACAGCAGAATTTTTGCGTACCAGTCAGCTTAAAAGGTGGAGACAATATTTCTACAGACGATATCACACCAGCGAGTGCAGAATTCTCAAGTATGAGATCAAACATTCCACTGATGTCACAGTATTGCTACCACAGATATGCCCCAGACTTTGCAGCGAGAGCCAAAGAAATGGGAAGAAGCGTGATCATCGGGGGAGAAAACTATGGACAAGGATCATCAAGAGAACATGCAGCGATTAATCCAATGTATCTTGGAGTGAAAGCTGTTATCGCAAAGAGTATTGCACGTATCCATAAAGGAAATCTTGTAAATCATGGAATTATTCCAATGTTATTTGCTGATCCAGCAGACTATGATAGAATCGATCAGGAAGATGAGATCGAATTTGAAAACCTGCTAGACCAGATTCCAACAAGAAAAGTTACAGTCAAAGACAAAACAAAAGATTTTTCATTTGAAGTTACACTTGATTTGAGTGATAATGAAGTAGAAGTAGTTTTAAGTGGAGGACAGCTTTCTTATTTAAAAGAACAGCTTGCAAAAGAAGAAGCAAAATAAAGTACAATAGAAGAAAAGGGTGATTTCATGAAAGATTCTGATTGGGAAATTTTATATGCGCTTTATAAGAAGCCGAATATTACAAAGGTTGCAAATATGTTGTTTATGACGCAGCCATCCCTGACCAAACGACTGCAGCAGATGGAGAAAGAATTTGATGTGACGATCGTAGATCGAACACCCAAAGGTTTGGTTTTTACAAAGGAAGGTACGTATCTTGCCAAGCAGGCAGGATACTACCTAGAGTTTTTAAAAGAAACAAAAGAACACATTGAAGAAATGAAGGACACAGAAGAAAACAAGATCGTCATCGGAGCGTCTTATACATACAGTAAATATTCGCTTGCAGATGTACTGTCAAGTTATTCCGAAGTCTGTCCAAACACCAGCTTTGAGATCGTCAATGAACAAAGTGATGTACTGTTTCGAAAGATGTTAGAAGGTTCCATTGATGTTGGATTTATCCGAGGGGATTACGAAGGGCCGGTACATAAAGTATTGATCGCGCAAAACCAGGGATATCTGGTAACCAAGGAACCTATGGATATCAATGAACTTCCAAAGTATCATAGAATTCAATATAAGACGAATGACAGAACATCAGAGATTTTACAGGGTTGGTGGGATGAACGATTCAAAGAAAAAGGCAAATCAGGTATATTTGCGGGATACATTGATTTTGCCTGGCAGATGATCGACAGCGGCCTTGGTTATGCATGCTGTTTTCTGCCTTATAATTTTAAGAATGAATATAATCTTTGCCTGACACCACTAACCTACAAAGATGGTAGTCCAGTCATGCGAAATACATGGTTTTTATATTCAAAGAACAAGAGAAGAAGTCAGGCACTAGAACAATTTATCGATTATATCGAGAAAGAATTGAAACTGGAATAGTAGTAGAAGTTTGAGAGCATTAGAAGAAGGGATAACATGAGAGATTCAGATTGGAAAATTTTAGAGGTTCTCTATGAGAAGCGCAGCATCACGCAGACAGCAGAGCTTCTATACATGACCCAGCCATCTGTGACAAAACGTATCAAGGCAATGGAGGAAGAATGGCAGATTGAGATTGTAAAGAGAAGCAACCGAGGTGTCATTTTTACGGAAGAAGGCCGTTATCTTGTGCAGAAATCTTATATCATACAGGATTTTATGAAAGAGATCAAAGACCATTTTGCACATAAATATGTGGCAAAAGAGCTCCTTCGCATTGGAGTGCCGAATTCCTTTGCCAAATTACATATGCCATCTCTCTTAAAAGGCTATACAGATGCCCTAAATGCACTTCAAATTAAAACTGTAGCGAATTCTAGTGATGTCATCGTAAGACATTTGATGGATGGAACAATAGATATTGGGATTGTTTGTGGGGACTATCCTTATCTTGGGAAGAAGATCCATCTATTTACAGAAGACTTATATATAGCAGCACCACAAGGTGTAAGTATTGATGAGATCGAAGATATGCCACTTATCAAATCTTTCCTAAATCCAATGGTGGAGATGATTGTAGACCAGTGGTGGAAGAACCAGTTTGGAACAAGAGCGCATGAATCGCAGTATGTTCCGTTTATTGATATTGCCATCGAGATGGTAGAAAAGGACCTTGGAGTTGCATTTTTATTCGGAAACGACTGGAAGATCAATGAAGAGAAAGTCCAATTAGTTCCGGCATACGATCTGCAGGGAGAGCCTGTCAAGAGAGATGTCTGGATGATGCTTTCTGACAAATGCTATCAGTCGCAGACAATCGTAGATTTTATTGATTTTGTAGAGAAATTCTATCAGGAAGAAAAATAACAAAAGAAGGATCAGCACGTTAAAAATGTTGGTTCTTTTTTTATTTGTAGATTGATAGAAAATCGAAGAAATATCAATATTGTATACAATATCCGATAATTATTGCGAAAAATATATATTCCATTTCGGAATGACTTAGATAGTCCAAATATGAATTTTTTATTGACATGTAAAATGAACTATAATGGATTCATAGGAAATGAAACGGATGAAAAAAGCCAAAAAAGAAAAAGGAGTTAAAATTATGGGATATGTGTATGTAGGATGCAGAACAACAAAAGAAAGAAACGCCAGAGGGGAAGGATTAAAGGTTTATGAAGTATCAGAAGTAGATGGAAGATGGACAGAGATTCAGTGTTTAAAGACAGAGGAGAATCCAAGTTTCCAGTGTTTTGATAACACAAAAGAATATCTTTACAGCGTTCATGGAGATTTCACACTGGTATCTTCTTACAAAATTTTGGAAGATGGAACATTAGAACACATCAATACGATTGATATCGGAGGTAAAAACCCAGTCGATGTGGCAGTTGATGCCGAAAATCAACATGTGATCGTTGCAACACTTCAAGGTGGAACACTCTATACAATCAAACGAAATAAAGATGGAAGTTTAGGAGATATCGTTGCAACTTTTACTTACGAAGGAAAAGAAGAGGGAAAAGTATCCATGATCCATCAGTGTCTGTGGGATCAGAAAAAGAATTATCTGTTTGCATGTGCACAAGGACGTGTCAATGGATTTGGACAGATGAGAGCACTAAAATACAACCATGAGACAGGAGAATTTACAGAGACAGATAAGTTTTTATCAAGAACATGGGATGAGCCAAGACATGCAGCCATGCATCCAAATAACAGATGGCTTTACATGTGTGAAGAGAAAGGAAACAAAGTCCTTTACTTCCAATTTGATGAAAAAACAGGAAAGATGAAGGCATTACAGGAGCTGACAACGGTACCAGAGACCGTGACAGGATATTCCGATGCGAGTGAAGTTATGATTGATCCAAGCGGACAGTATGTACTTGTATCAAACCGCTACACAGACAGCATGGCAGTTTACCGCATCGATCCATTTACAGGATATATGAAAAATACAGGATTCTTCCCATGCCTTGGAAAGACACCAAGATTTTTCTGTTTCGGACCAAATGGAAAATGTTATGTGGCAAATGAAGACAGTGATACGATCATCGAATTCACATTTGACGAAAACACAGGATGGCTGGTTCCAACAATGAATATCATTGAGACAGGAAGCCCAGTTTGTATCACATTCAGATAAGAGGAGGACAAATTTATGAATTTAGGATTAGTATCATTAATCGTTTTACTACTGGCAATTATTATCGGATTTGCCAGAAATGCAAATGTCGGAATTTTATGTGTCGGATTTTCTATGATCTTAAGTATCGTGTATAAAGTCGATATCAAAACAGTGATCGCAGGACTTAGTTCCTCACTATTTATTCAGATGGTAGGAATTACATATTTATTTGCAATCATTCAGGGAAATGGAACACTCGAACTTTTAGCTAGAAAAATGGTAAGACTGGTTGGAACAAAAACACATCTGATTCCATTTGTTATGTATATCTTAGGATGTATCGTCTGTGCGATTGGACCAGGAGCGATTCCATCTTTAGCGATCATCCCGGTCATTGCAATCCCAGTCGCAGTATCCGCAGGAGTCAACCCGATCATGACAGCAATCATCGGAGATCTTGGCGTTATGTCAGGAAGAATGAGTCCATTAACACCAGAAAGTGCGGTTGTAAGAGAATTAATGAAACAACAGGGATTAGAAGCAAACACAATTCCGATCATGATCTGTCTGACATTTACAGCACTGATCTGTGTAGTATTAGTATATATCTACTATAAAGGATGGAAAGTAGAGAAGGTCGAGGCAACAACAAAAGAGAAGCTGCCAAGCTTTGAACCAAAACAGTGGTTATCTATTCTCGGACTTGTGGTACTTGCAGTCGGAGCATTATTCTTTTCATGGAATGTCGGATTCACAGGATTTCTTGTAGGATCTATTCTAATCGTATTAGGATGTGCCGATGAGAAAAAAGCAATTTCCGCAATTCCATGGAATGTTATCTTAATGGTACTTGGTGTTGGAATCTTAATGAATGTTATTACAATTTCAGGCGGAATCGATATCATGGTAGCAGCTCTTGAAAAAGTTATGAACAAAACGATCGCAGCAATGGTCATGGGCGTTGTCGCAGGAATCATGTCTTTCTTCAGCTCAGGACTTGGAGTCGTATTTCCAACATTGATTCCAACAGCAGCAGGATTATCAGGAGGGCTTGGAGTCAGTGCGATCGAACTGGTATCGGTGATTGTCATTGGTGGAACAGTTGCAGGATTTACCCCTGTATCAACAACTGGAGCACTGATCATGGCTGGAGTATCACAGCAGAAAGATGCAGAAGAGAAGTTCCCACAGAATCGAATGTTTATTGAGTTGTTTTCTGTGTCATTTATTGCACTTGGAGTGTTAGCGATTGTGGCATTTTCTGGAGTGTATAATCTATTTATTTAGATTAAAGTAAATACAATAAAAAGACCGCTCACAAATCTTGTGGGCGGTTACTTTTTTGAAAAGAGAGGATTAAAAAATATATATGAAAAACTATGTTTTAAGTATAGCAGAATTCCATCTTCATTCAATATACAAAGTATGAACAATTCTAAAGAAAGTATAAACAGTTCAAAAATATTTGGGATAAATATAAACAAGTCTTTCATTTTACAATAAAAATAAAAACGGAAGGGATGATATGAATCAATGTTAGTCTATGATTTTGCAGATCGAAAGGATAAAACACTCTATGAATTTCTCTACAATTCTTTAAAGAGAGATATCTTAAATGGCCGCCTTGTACAAGGTTCAAAGCTTCCTTCCAAACGTGCGTTGGCAAAGGATAACCAGATCAGTGTACGGACGGTTATGAATGCTTATGAACAGCTTTTGGCAGAAGGATTTATCGTTTCGGAAGAAAAAAGAGGATATTTTGTTGCGAAGGTTTACGAAGATGATATAAGATCGATCAAAAGAATGAAGAAAGCAAAAGAAGAGAAGCAAAAGGATTATGTGGTAGATTTTACGGCACATAAGCTGGTATGCGATAAATTTCCAGTATCCATGTGGAAGAAGATTATGAGAGAAGTATTAACCGATTACGATACAGAACTGATTCAAAAAGCAGATTATCGAGGAATCAGGAAACTTCGAAGGGCGATTGCAGATTATCTTTATCGAAGCAGAGGAATGAATGTCGATGAAGAATGTGTCGTGATCGGAGCTGGAATTGAATATTTATTCGGAAGATTATATAAGATTTTTCCAAAAGATTCGATATATGCCATGGAAAATCCAGGATATCAAAGAATCCGGCACATTTATGAAGATTATTCTTTAAAATGGAAATGCATTGCGATGGATGAGGAAGGAATTAAGATCAGAGATTTAGAAGAAAGTAATGCAAAGATCATCCATACATCGCCAGAACATCATTTTCCATTGGGGATTACTATGTCGAAAAAGCGTAGAGAAGAGTTACTAAAATGGTCAAACGAAGAACCAGACCGTTATATTATAGAGGACGATTACGACTGTGAATACCGCTATGATGCCAGATTAGCCCCTGCAATTCAATGTGGTGACGAGACAGGAAGAGTGATTTATATCAATTCATTCAGCAAAAGCCTTGCACCATCCATTCGAATCAGTTATATGGTACTTCCGAAAGAATTAATGGAAAAATACAAAAAGATCGCAAGTGTTTACTCTAATTCCGTATGCAGCTGCGAACAGTATGCATTGGCAAAATTTTTAGATGCAGGATATTTTGAACGGCATATGCGCAGGATGAAAAAATATTGTCAGGAACAGGGAAACCGTTTGTTAAAAGCCCTAAAACAATCAGAGATTTTCTCAAAAGCAGAAATCTATGGAGGAAAAAGCGGAACACATTTTCTGATAAAAGTAGATACCAGAATCAGTGATAAGCAGTTGGTAAAAGAGGCAAAGAAACAAAAAGTTAAGATCCGGTGTCTGTCTAAATATTGCAGAGAAGACAAGGAATCTTACAGGCATACACTGGTTTTCCGTTATACAGATGCAAGTGATGAAGAAATCAAAGAAGCCATCCATCGTTTAGAAAAGATTCTTAAGAAAAATTCATCTGATATCCAGATTTAAAATTGTTTTGGTCATTTGATGAAAGGAGATATGTTGTTAAGATAAGACCATCAAATGAAACAGCAAAAGAAAACAAGAAACGAAAGGATGGAAAAAACAATGGCAACAACATACTACTTTTTACCAACAAGAAACTTATTTGGAGAAGATTCCGTACAGGAAGCAGGAACATTATTACAAAGCTTAGGCGGCAAAAAAGCAATGATCGTTACAGATTCATTTCTTGCAACAAGCGGAATGGCAGAAGATATTCAGAAGATTTTAACAGATGCAGGCGTTGAAAGCGTAATCTTCGGCGGTGCAGAGCCAAACCCAAAAGATACAAACGTTGAAGATGGATTAAAAGTATTCAACGAAAATGAATGCGATTCCATCATTTCATTAGGTGGTGGTTCATCTCATGACTGTGCAAAAGCAATCGCATTAGTCGCATCCAACGGTGGAAACATCAGAGACTACGAAGGAGTTGATAAATCCACAAATCCTTTATGTCCAATGATCGCGATCAACACAACAGCAGGTACAGCATCAGAGATCACACGTTTCTGTATCATCACAGACACAAGCCGCCACGTAAAAATGGCAATCGTAGACTGGAGAGTTACACCACAGATCGCGATCAACGATCCAAAATTAATGGTAGGAATGCCACCATCATTAACAGCAGCAACAGGAATGGATGCTTTAACACATGCAATTGAAGCTTATGTATCCACAGATGCCAACCCACTGACAGACGCAGCTGCACAGATGGCGATCACAATGATCACACAGTACCTTCCAAAAGCAGTGGCCAACGGAACATACATGAAAGCCCGTGACAAGATGGCATACGGACAGTACTTAGCAGGAATCGCATTCAACAACGCATCCTTAGGATATGTACACGCAATGGCCCATCAGTTAGGAGGATTTTACAACCTTCCACATGGTGTATGCAACGCAATCTTATTACCACACGTAGAAGAATTTAACTTAATCGGAAATGCAAACCGTTTCAGAGATATCGCCAAAGCCATGGGAGAAAACATTGACGGACTTTCCACAATGGAAGCCGCAAGAAAAGCCGTCGCAGCCATCAGACAGCTAAGCAGCCAGGTAGGAATCCCACAGAATTTAAGAAGCTTAGGGGTTAAGGAAAAAGACTTTGAAATTATGGCAGAAAACGCAATGAAAGATGTGTGCCAGGTTACAAATCCACGTAAGGCTACGAAAGAACAGATTGTGGAGATCTTTAGAGCAGCGTTTTAAATTGTAATTTGAAGGTAGTCGTTCAAATGTATATGAGAAAAACGAAATAATAATATAAAGGATCCAGACCAGAAATTTATGCTCGCCGTTTTGAACGGTCGCTGATTCGCTAGCTTTCCTTGCGAAACTCGCTTCGCTCAAACATCGCACCAAGCTAGCTGCGAACCGTTCAAAACGACGGCAAAATTTCAATGGTTCTGGATCCTTTATATTATTATTTCGTTTTTCTCATATACACGGACGGCTATTCAAATCACTACGGGTGTGTATGTTATACGGTATGGGCTGATAATTTTTGTTTTTGTAGATAGGAGGCTTTGTGAGCTTGTGAGCCTTCCAAACTTCAGTTTATTGGAATGCTTACCACTTTTTAACCTTCTGTTTGCTAAAGACTTACTTGTAATCTAATACTGTTCAACATACACACCCGTAGTGGTTTCGATAGCGTAGATTATTTGAATATTCTACCAATAACTTACGTCATCAAACTATAAGTTATAGCTCTATTCCTTTTTTCTATGATTAGATAAATCTTTTTGATTATCTTTTTCATGTACCCAATTTTATAATGAGAATATAAAGTTTAGCGCGCGCCAAACGATAAATTTAGTAACAAAAAATTTACAATCTGGAGGAAAAAATATGTCTGAGAAAAAAGAAGGGCTAAAATTGTACGGAGCACCATGGTATATTACCTTAATTGGTTGTGCAATCGTTATTGCAGCAGCATACCTTGGAGCACTCGGAAAAGATTTTGCAAGTATTATGATTCTGATCATTGCATACGGAGTCGTATTTTTTGAGATCGGAGAACGACTTCCAATCTGGAATACATACATCGGTGGTGGTGTGCTTGCAGCATTTTTTGGAACAGCAATCATACGTCAGCTATCACTGATTCCAAAAGTTTATATTGATCCAATCAATGAATTTATCGGTGGAGATACGGTTGGATTTACAACAATTTGGATCATCGTACTGATCACAGGATCTGTATTATCTTTAGAGAAAAAAATCTTATTAAAATCATTTGTAGGTTATTTCCCAGCAATCCTTGGTGGATTGATCGCGGCAATGGCATTTGGTGCCCTTGCAGGATTATTCTTTGGAATTTCACCAGTGAATGTAATTCTTCGATATGTACTTCCTGTTATGGGAGGTGGAAATGGAGCCGGAGCAGTTCCGATGTCAGAGATTTATGAAAAAGTTACTGGAAATTCCGCAGTCAGCTATTATGCATTTGCAATTATCATTTTAACAATCGCAAATATCATGTCAATTATTGCCGGAGCATTATTAAATGCATTAGGAGAGAAACATCCATCACTTACTGGAGATAAAAAAACACTGCTTCGTAAAAATACATTTAATGTAGAAGATGCAAAAGAAGCAGAACCAACATTTTCTGATATGTGCGGAGCAATTATGGTAATCTTTGGAAGCTATGCATTAGGACAGTTATTTTCCGGATCCATTTTACCAACAATCGCTGGAGCACCAATCCATGAATATGCATATATGATTCTGTTTGTCGTTATTTTATCAGCAACAGGAGTCATTCCAAAAAACATCCGAGCAGGAGCAAAACGTTTACAGAAATTTATGAACAAAGCCTGTGCAGTCGTTATGATGGCAGGACTTGGATTTGACTTCGACCTCGGAGAATTAGTAGCAGCCTGTACAGTATCAAATGTAATCATTGCATTATTTATTGTAATCGGAGCAATCGTAGGATCAGCGTTAGTCGGACAGCTCGTAGGATTCTACCCAATCGACTCTGCAATTACAGCAGGGCTTTGCATGGCAAACCGAGGAGGAAACGGAGACGTAGCAGTATTAGGAGCTGCAAAACGTATGGACTTAATGGCATACGCACAGTTATCATCACGACTTGGTGGAGGAATTGTACTGATCGTAGCAAGTTTCTTATTCTCATTTTTGAAGTAAATTGTAGTTTGTAAGGTAGTATTCTGTTGTATGAAATAGTAATAAGATAAGAACCAATATTTATAATAAGCCGATGGCAACACGCATATTTTAAGAGCGTTTTTTACAAATCGCTTATACGCGCCTGTTCCTTTGATAACTCACTGGCTGCGAGCCAAAATGCCCGCAGCTGCGTTCAGACAATCAACCACAGGGCGCTGCGAATTTGTAAAAAACGCACTTAAAATCTGCTAATCGTTGGCCATCGGCTTATTATAAATATTGGTTCTTATCTTATTACTATTTCATACAACGGAACACTATTCAAACCACCACACAGAGGGTGTATGTTGTACGATATTGGATATTAATTCATGTAATATCAGACAGTAGTTTTTCAAGGGTGTAAACTGAAGTTTACTGCTTTTTAAATCTTCTGTTTGTGAAAGCAAAAATTATCATCAAACACCGTAAAACATACATACCCGTAGTGATTTGAATAGCCGTCCGTGTATATGAGAAAAACGAAATAATAATAGAAAGGATCCAGAACCATTGAAATTTTGCCGCCGTTTTGAACGGTTCGCAGCAAATTTGGTGCAATGTTTGAGCGAAGCGAGTTTTGCAAGGAAAATTTGCGAATCAGCGACCGTTCAAAACGGCGAGCAAAATTTCTGGTCTGGATCCTTTCTATTATTATTTCGTTTTTCTCATATACAATTGAACGACTACCTTCAAATTACATATAACGAAATGGAATACCATCATACTTTTTGTCAATTTTATTTTTCAATAATTTCTGCATTATAATAAAACCATAAAGAAAAACAAGCCAACGGAAACGGAGTTTTAACAGGAGGAATTATGGAGAATATTAAAAGAGCACAGGAAGAGTTCAAAGAACTTATTGAAAGTGAATACGCACGAATCGATAAGATGAAACAGGCGGAGGAAGCAACAGATTTTAGCAAAAAAGAAAAGATCATTGTTGGTATCCTTCCTGGAGATGGAATCGGGCCGATCATCATGGAGCAGGCAGTTCGTGTTGTAAAAGAACTTGTCAAAGATGAGATTGAAGCAGGAAAGATTGAACTTCGAGAAATCGAAGGAATGACAATTGAAAATCGTGTTGCAAAAATGGAAAGTCTTCCATCTGATGTATTCGAAGAGATCAAAAAATGTGATGTTCTTGTCAAAGGACCAATGGTTACACCAAGAGCTGGTGATGGACTTCCAAACCTTGTCAGTGCAAACAGTTTATTAAGAAGAGGACTTGAATTATTTGCAGCAGTTCGTCCGATCAAGATCAAAGACAAAGGAATTGACTGGACATTCTTCCGTGAGAATATTGAAGGAGAATACATCCTTGGAAACCGCGGAATTCAGGTAAATGATGATCTTGCGATCGACTTTAAAGTTCAGACAAAACAGGGAACAGAAAGAATTGCAAGAGCAGCATTTGAATTTGCAAGAAAGAACGGAAAGAAAAATGTAACGATCGTTACAAAAGCAAACATCGTAAAACTGGTTGATGGAAACTTTATCAAAGTTGTTCGTGAAGTTGGAAAAGAATATCCAGAGATTGAGATTCAGGAACGCTTGGTTGATGCAATGTGTGCAAAAATGTTAGATCCTGAATTTAACAAAGGAATCGAAGTTGTTGTTCTTCCAAACCTTTACGGAGATATCGTAACAGACGTTGCAGCAGAACATCAGGGTGGTTTAGGAACAGCATCGTCTTCTAACATTGGTAACAAATATGCATTATTTGAAGCAATCCATGGAACAGCACCATATCTGATGAGCCACGGAAGAGGACATTATGCAGATCCAAGCAGCTTGATCCGTGCAATGGGACAGATGTTGCAGCACATCGGATTTGGAGACCGCAATGACATCCTTGAAAAAGCAATGGATATCTGCACGATCGAAGAAAGAAAAGTTGTATTAACAACATTTACAGAAGATGCAAGTACAAAAGAATTCGCTGATTATCTGTTAGAGACAATCAAAAAGATCAAAGAAGCATAAATTAAAAGTCAGGAGGATAAGAATCGTGGAAATTAAGAAACCAGCGATCGCAGGAACATTAGAATCCAGTGATGCAATGGTCACAGTTATGCCGGCATCACAGGGTGAAGGAATTGAATTTGAATTAGACAGCGTTGTCATCCATCAGTTTGGAAGACAGATCAAGAAAGTGGTTATGGAAACACTTGACCGCCTTGATGTCAAAGATATCAAGATTAAAGTGGTAGATAAAGGAGCCTTAGATTGCACATTAAAAGCAAGAGTTGAATGTGCAGTATACCGTTCATGCGGACAGACAGATCATTTACCATGGGGAGGTGCGATTAAATAATGAATCCAAATAAGAAAAGATTAAGAAGAACAATGATGTTCTTAAACTGTCAGAAACCAGGATTAATTAAAGATCCATATGTATACAAACCAGACTCTATCATGTTAGATCTTGAAGATGCGGTTGCAGAAGGAGAAAAAGATGCAGCAAGATATTCTTTATATCATGCACTTCAGGAAATTGATTATCGTGGAGTAGAGAGAGTTGTCCGTATCAACGGATTAGACACAGCATACTGGGAAGAAGATATCCGTGTCTGTGTTGCAGGTGGAGCCGATACAATTCGTATTCCAAAATGTGAGAGCGCCGAAGATATTCATAAAGTAGAAGCAAAGATTGAAGAAGCTGAAGAAGAATTCGGAAGAGAAAAAGGAAGCACACTGATCATGGCAGCGATCGAATCTGCAATGGGTGTTATGAATGTTCTTGAAATCTGTCAGGCATCTGACCGCTTATTCGGAATCGCATTAAGTGGAGGAGATTATACAAAAGACCTTCAGACAACAATTTCTGGTACAGGAGTTGAGCTTGCAGGTGCAAGACAGCAGCTTATTATTGCTGCAAGAGCTGCAGGAGTTCAGTGCTTTGATACAGTATTTACAAATCTTGATGATATGGAAGCATTTGAAGAAGAAGTTAAGATGATCAAACAGATGGGATTTGATGGAAAATCCATCGTTAACCCAAGACAGATTCCAATCGTGCATGAAATCTATACACCAACGGAAAAAGAAATCATTTTCGCTGAAAAAGTTGTAAAAGAAATCGATGAAAAGAAAGCACAGGGAATTGGTGTATTTACAGTAGACGGAAAAATGATCGATATTGCCTTCTATGACGGAGCAAAGAGAACAATTGAATTAGCAAAAGCTTCAGGCGTATACAAGGGGGATTTATAAAATGTTAAATAAAGTAGGAAGAGAGATCCCAGAAGAAATTATCGAAGCAACAGGAAAAGAAGTCTTCCAGGGAATTTATTACAAAGACAATACAGAATTTCATAAACAGGGACCGATCACAAAGGTTGTTATGAACCATGACACAAGCAAAATGGTAGATTCCATCCATGATGCACTCGTAAAATGCGGAGCACACGATGGAATGACATTAGGATTCCACCATCATTTCCGAGATGGAGACCTTGTTGTAAACATGGTCATGAAAGAAGTACAGAAAATGGGAATCAAAGATGTAACAATCTGTGCAAGTTCTCTTGGAAAAGCTCATGATGATCTGGTACCGCTGATCGAAGATGGAACAATCACAAACATCCAGTCTTCTGGAGTCCGTGGAAAGATCGGAGAAGCAATTTCTCATGGAAAATTAAAAGGACTTGCAACAATGCGTTCTCATGGTGGACGTATGCGTGCGATCCAGACAGGAGAAGTAACAATTGACATTTCATTTATCGGAGCACCAACATGTGATGATTATGGAAACTGCCGTGGAATCGGTGGAAAGAGTGACTGTGGAGTATTATCCTATTCTTTCGTTGATGGTAATCATGCAAATAAAGTGGTTGCTGTCACAGACTGTCTTGTACCATATCCAAACTATCCACCACATGTAGCAGGAACAAAAGTTGACTATATCTGCGTGGTAGACCAGATCGGTATTCCAGAAAAAATTGCAACAGGAGCTGCAAAACCAACAACAGATTTAAGAAAATTAATGATGGCTGAATATTGTACACAGTTCGTTGTTAATGCACCATATTTCAAAGATGGATTCTCTTACCAGACAGGTGTTGGTGGAGCATCAATCGCATCTGCGATCTCTCTTGGAAAGATCATGAAAGAACGTGGAGTTAAGATGGGATTCGCTGTTGGTGGAATGTCAAAACCAATGGTAGAAATGTTAGACGAAGGATTAGTTGGATGTCTTTTAGATACACAGGCATTTGACATGGATGCAGTAAATTCTGTAAGAAATCCAAAACATTTCAGCATCAGTGCCGGAGCATATGCAAACCCATTTAACAAAGGTGCATGTGTCAATAAATTAGATTACGTTATCCTTGGAGCATTAGAGGTAGACGTAAACTTTAACGTAAACGTCGTTGTAGGATCTGACGGTATGATCACAGGAGCTCAGGGTGGACATCCAGATGCAGCTCAGGGAGCAAAATGTACGATTGTTGTATGCCCATTATTACAGGGAAGAGTTCCAGCTGTCTGCACAGAAGTTACAACAGTAACAACTCCTGGAGAATCCGTAGACGTTGTTGTAACAGATTATGGAGTAGCAATCAATCCTGCAAGACAGGATTTGATTGAAGCAATGAAAGATGTTGATGAAATTCCATTCTGCACGATCGAAGAATTAAGAGATAAAGCATATGAGATCGTTGGAGAACCTGATCCGGTACAGTTTGGAGATCGAATTGTTGGAATTATTGAAGGACGTGATGGAACGATCATGGACGTTGTTCGTGAAGTCAAAGATTACGAATGGGAAGATTAATTAAAATAGTTAATATAAATCGGAGGACAACCAAATGGTAAAATTATATGATAAAGGAGCTTATTTAGTAGACGGTATCCACATTGTTTCTGAAGAAGAAGGAGCCGTTCAGAACTTAAATGGAAAAGAGCTCAGAAAAGAAGACGCCCGCAAGGGAACCATTGCATATTCAATTTTAAGTGCCCATAATACTTCTGGTAATATGGACAAACTGCAGATTAAATTTGATGCAATGACATCCCATGATATAACCTTTGTAGGAATCATACAGACGGCGAGAGCATCAGGAATGGAAAAATTTCCAATTCCTTATGTTCTTACCAACTGTCATAACTCCCTGTGTGCAGTAGGAGGAACCATTAATGAAGATGACCACATGTTTGGATTATCTGCTGCACAGAAATATGGTGGAATCTACGTACCACCTCATATTGCAGTTATCCACCAGTATATGCGTGAGACAATGGCAGGATGTGGAAAAATGATCTTAGGTTCTGACTCACACACACGTTATGGAGCCCTGGGAACAATGGCAATCGGTGAAGGTGGAGGAGAACTGGTAAAACAGTTACTTTGCGATACTTATGATATTGCATATCCAAAAGTAATCGGAATCTACCTTGATGGAAAACCAAATCCAGGAATTGGACCTCAGGATATTGCACTTGCAATCATCGGAGCTGTTTATAAGAGCGGATATGTAAAGAACTGCGTGATGGAATTCGTTGGACCTGGAATCTCTAACATGACAACAGATTACCGAAATGGTATCGATGTTATGACAACAGAGACAACATGTTTATCATCTATCTGGAGAACAGACGAAGATACAAAAGCATTCTTAACAACTCATGGAAGAGCAGATGCATACAAAGAGTTAAATCCAGCGGATGTCGCTTACTATGACGGAATGGTTTATGTTGATTTAAGTACAGTAAAACCAATGATCGCACTTCCATTCCATCCAAGCAACACATATGAAATTGATGAATTAAATGCAAACCTTTCTGATATCTTAAGAGAAGTTGAAAAAGAAGCAGCAGCGATCACAGAAAATCCTGATGTAAACTTCAGTTTAACAGATAAGATTGATGAAAATGGACATTTAAGAATCCAGCAGGGAATCATTGCTGGTTGTGCCGGCGGAAACTACACAAATATGATGGAAGCGGCACGAATTTTAGAAAATGCGAACTGTGGAAATGGAGAATTTGCATTATCTGTCTACCCATCTTCACAGCCAGTATTTATGGACCTTGTCAAGAAGGGAGCAATTTCTAAGTTAATGGCAGCCGGAGCAGTCGTAAAAACAGCCTTCTGCGGACCTTGCTTTGGTGCCGGTGACACTCCTGCAAACAATGCATTAAGCATCCGTCACACAACAAGAAACTTCCCAAACCGAGAAGGATCCAAACCAGGAGTTGGACAGCTTTCCGCAGTCGCACTGATGGATGCCCGTTCCATCGCAGCAACTGCTGCAAATGGTGGAATCTTAACTCCTGCTACTAAGTACGCCGAAGACTGGCAAGTACCGGAATATGAATATGACGATTCAGCATACGAATCAAGGATCTATCATGGATACTCAAAAGCAAACGAAGAAACTCCGTTAATATTTGGACCAAATATTAAAGACTGGCCGGAAATGAAACCTCTTTCAGACCATATCCTGTTAAAAGTATGTTCAAAGATCATGGACCCTGTAACTACAACAGACGAACTGATCCCATCCGGCGAGACATCCTCATACAGATCTAATCCATTAGGGTTAGCAGAATTTGCATTATCAAGAAGAGATCCAGGATATGTACAGAGAGCCAAAGATGTACAGAAACTCACAAATGACACACCGGAACTTGCCACAGTCTTTGACGAAATCAGCAAGATCACACCAGAAGCATCTAAAGAAGACGTCGAGATCGGAAGCATGATCTACTGCGTAAAACCAGGAGACGGATCTGCAAGAGAACAGGCAGCAAGCTGCCAGAGAGTACTCGGCGGACTTGCAAATATCTGTAGCGAATACGCAACAAAACGTTATCGCTCCAATGTCATGAACTGGGGAATGGTACCATTCCAGATGAAAGATGAACCAGAATTCGGTGTCGGAGACTACATCTATGTACCAGACGTTAAGAAAGCATTAGATGGCGATATGAAAGACATCAAAGCATATGTGATCGGTGATCAGGTAAAAGAAATCTCATTATATATTTCTGACATGACACCAGTTGAAAAAGAAATTGTAAAGGCAGGATGCCTGATCAATTACAATCGTAACAAAAATAACAAATAAGAAACAAAAAAGAAATCCTAAGAATTGTATGTCGGCAGGAAAATGCCATCTCCCTGTCAGACATTCAATACCTCCATATAAAATAAAATTAAACCATATCAATTGAAAGAAACATCACATGGAATCCTCCAAACTCTGTGTGGTGTTTCTTTCATTATTATTCAAAAAATAACATCCAAACAAAAAAGAGAGATTTAAGTTTGGATGTTATTTGAAATATTAAAATTTATAGAAATAAAAGTAATTTAAAGTTTGATAACTCGAGGAAGTATTTCTCCTGTTTCCTCCATTTTCTGAATCGTAGATTTTTCCGCAGCAATTTTTGCTTCGGCATTTTTCATAACGCTTTCCACCTCATCAGGTCGTATCACAACAACTCCATTGACATCAGCAACGATATAATCCCCAGGATTTACTTCAGCGCCACCGCATACAACAGGAGTATTTAATTTCCCCTGCTGGCATTTTCCAGCACTTCCTGGAACAACGCATCTTGCAAAGATTGGAACACCAGCCTCTTCGCATCCTTCTTTGTCACGAAAAGCCCCATCGATCACAACGCCTGCAAGCCCTTTCTTGGCAGCACAGATGCTTCGGTGATCTCCCCAGAAAGAACCTTTGCAAAATCCTTTTCCAGCAACAACGATCACATCGCCTTCTTTTGCGTCAAGAATTGCATTTGGAATGATACCGCTGATTCCGTAAGGAGTATCTACAGGGTAAGCTCTTCCAATGACATTTTTATTCGTTACTTGGCGTTTAATGTGATAGTCCATCGTACGATAACGGCCATTGCCAAAACCATCACATAACTCAGAAGTGGTAAAGGTTTTTAATTTTTCAATGATTTTCTCAGATTCCATAATATATCCTCCTAATTATGATCAATAATTCTTCTACTATTTATGATAGCAATAAGCAAAGGGCATATAAAATTCTCAAAGATAATGATGCTATAAGAAAATGGAATGATAAAAATAAGTATGACATTTGAGAAGGAAAGCAGGGGTATTCTTTCTTGGAATAACGAAAAGGAATGAGACTATAATCATTGTGAATTAGATTTTAGGCACAGTCCCTGTTATAGTTAAATTATCAAAAGGAAGTAAAAAATATCAAGAAAAACAAAGGGAAAGGTGATAATCATGCAGGCAACAAATACTGAAAAAACTTATGCAACAAGAAACATTTTTGGACCAATCATTTTTAAGATGACAGCAGATCCAAAGAAAGACTTTTCAAGAAAACAGATGGAAGAAGAAAAGAAACGTTTTGAAGTAATTGATGACTACATTGAACAGGCATAGCCTATGGAAATCAGAACAGGAAATCCATTTCGTGGAAGAGAAAAAGAAAAACTTGTAAGTTTTCTTAAGGAGCAGGATCTGGAATATGATGAAAATATTACATATTCTATGGTGTTAGAAGAAGATGGGGAGATTATTGGGACGGCATCCTCTCATAATAATGTCATAAAATGTGTCGCAATCTCCAAGGAACATCAAGGGGAGAACCTGCTTTCCACAATATTTTCCCATCTTGTAACTCATATGTTTGAACAGGGAATCTACCATTATTTTGGATTTACAAAACCAAAAAATAAACGATTATTTGAAGGTGTCGGCCTTTATCCAGTTGCAGAAACTGACCACGTATTACTTCTTGAAAATGAACGAGACGGAATTAAAAAATACATGAAAAAACTTCAGGAAGAAACAAAGATGACCGAAGAAAATGGAATGGAGAACAAGGAGTCAGATGAGATCGGAGCGATCGTTGCGAATTGTAATCCATTTACAAAAGGGCACCGATATCTTGTGGAATATGCAGCGTCAAGATGTAGATATCTCCATTTATTTATTCTATCAGAAGAACAAGAATTTATTTCATCCGATGCAAGATTTCATATGGTTTCTGAAGGGGTAAAGGATTTGAAAAATGTGATCCTGCATCGAACATCGGACTACCTGATCTCTCCAGTCGTTTTCCCAACTTATTTTATGAAAGAAAAAGATCAGGCATTTACGATGAATTGTATGTTAGATATCGAGATTTTTCGTCGGTATATTGCGAAAAATCTCGGGATCACAAAACGTTTTGTGGGAAGTGAACCAAATTGTCAGGTAACAAATGAGTACAACCGATGTTTAAAGGAATACCTTCCACAATCAGGAATCGAAGTAGAAGAAATCAAACGACTTGAAATCGATGATATGCCAGTGAGTGCTTCAGATGTACGACGTGCATATGAAGGAAGTCGAATGGAAGATGTCAAAAGATGGGTTCCAGAAACAACTTATCAATATTTGTCAGAATGTAAAAAATAAATCAAAAATATAAAGAAAGGATGCGGTAGAAAATGGAGCAGGCAGATAGAAAACAGATATGGAACAGTCAGATTTTGCTTTATGAAATGTTAGAGGCAAGAGAGAGCCGATACAAAAAGCAGAAAGAATTGATCCGAGAAGGGAAAGGAACATTAGTCTGTCTGATGCTCAATGTACCGGGTCCAGTAAAAGTAACAGCCCTGACTGATTGGGCATTTGAACAAGGAAAAGAGAGAATTACTTGTCGGCTCAAAGAATCCGGAATTACCATAAAGGAAGAAGAGACCGACTATAAAAAAACAGGATATGAGCTGTACATGATCGTCGATGCCGATGCGGTTTTTGTGAAAAAACAATTAGTCTCTATTGAAGAAGAAAATAAACTCGGTCGTTTATTTGATATTGATGTGATCAGTGTGGATGGCGATAAGATCAGCCGCATGGACATCTGTATGCCGCCAAGAAAATGTCTGCTTTGTGGAAAGACAGGACATGGATGCAGCAGAAACAGAACACACAGCATCGAGGATATGATAGCTCATATCAATCAAATCATAAAAGAAGAGAAAGGGGAAAGAAATCATGCAGATTCAGGGAATACCAGAAGAGAAATTATTTGCGAAGATCGAATTTTGTATCCGCAATGCACTGCTTAAAGAAGTTGGAACAACACCAAAACCGGGATTAGTTGACCTACACGATACCGGTGCACACAAAGATATGGATTATGATACATTTGTCAAAAGTACCTATGCGATCAAACCATATATTCTTAGAATGGCTGTGGAAGGATTTCATTGGAATCATGAATTAAAAGATCTTTTCCCACATATCCGAGAGATTGGAAAACAAGCTGAAAAAGCAATGTTTCAGGCAACAGATGGTGTGAATACACATAAAGGCATCATCTTCACAATGGGGATTTTAGCAACAGCTGCTGGATATGAATTAAAGACAAATGGCCACATTGATGTCATAAAAGTGCTGGATACAGCAAAAGAAATGGTAGAAGATGACATGAATCGTGAGCTGGAAGAAATGGTATACAAAGATCCAGAGACACATGGGGAAGAGATTTATTTCCAGTATGGAGTCAAAGGGATCAGAGAAGAAGCAAGAAGCGGATTTCCAGTGATCCGAAACACTGCATACCTTAAGATGAGAAAATACAGAATCTGCGGATACCCACAGAATCTATCAAATATAGAAGTATTGCTTCATATTATGAAACAGTTAACAGATACGAATGTGTTATCCAGAGGAAATATGGAAGAACTCTGGTGGGTACAAAATACTGCACAGAGTATCGTAAACAGAGGAGGAGCTTTCTCAGAAGCAGGAAAGCGTGCGATCGCAAGAATGAACAGAGACTGTATCCTCAAAAACATCAGTCCAGGAGGAGCTGCAGACATGCTGGCAGCAACCATTTTCCTGTGCCAGATGGAAGAAGAATTTACAAAATACGAAAATTAGGAGGAAAGCAAAATGTGTATAGGTTTTCGAGCTTTTTTAGATTTTGAAAGACCAGATCCAGAACTTGTAGAAAGTTATCGTGGAATTCCAAGTGCAAATATCGGAGACTGTGTCCGAAAAATGACTTGCATGTTTGATGGAATCCGTTCCTTTAATAAGAAACCATTAGTAGGAACTGCGTTTACCGTAAAAGTACCATCTGGAGATAATCTTGTCGCACAGATGGCATTAGATTATGCAAAACCAGGAGACATTATCGTTGTCGATGGCGCAGGATATACAGACAGAGCTTTAGTTGGTGGAATGATGTTAGCATATGCACAGGAAAGAAACTTAGGTGGATTTGTAGTAAATGGAGCCGTCAGAGATTTAGATGACATCAAAAATAGTCCTTTGCCAGTTTTTGCAAAAGCCGTTACACCACTTGGTCCATACAGAGACGGTCCGGGAGAAGTCAACGTACCAGTTGTCTGCGGAGGACAGGTTGTTATGCCTGGAGATATTTTAGTTGGAGATATCGATGGAATTGTTGTTGTCCCAAGAAAAGATGCAGCAAAGCTGTTAAACGATGTTCATAAAAATCTTGAACAGGAACAACGAGAGATTAAACAGATGTTAGAAGGAACTTACACCGAAGAAGAACATCAGGAAATCTTTACTGGACAGTTCTTAAAACGAGGTGGAAGTTTAGAAAAGACTAGTTATTAATTAGGTAACTCTTTTTAAAGTTTATGTTTTATATGTTGGAAAAGATCCCATGGAGATATGATTTCATGGGTTTTTTTCTATCATAATGTCTGTGAACTGCTTTACTATAACTTGAAACTATGGCAAACCGTTAATTATATATATTTTGAAAAATAGTTTTGTGATGATATACTCTGTGTATAGCTTAAAAACAAGGCAAACAAAGGAGATACAGCAAGATGAGTAAATTACAAGAGCCATTTCGATATGATTATGTAGGAAGCTTTTTAAGAACAGAAGAATTAAAGAAAGCAACAACACAATATAAC
>OLSO01000712.1_pt1 | contig 30529 bp, 29 predicted proteins | sample 1672441 | NCBI WGS metagenome assembly OLSO01 (sample SAMEA3136686, study PRJEB25190) | human gut metagenome | biome: human gut; feature: human-associated habitat; material: faeces | place: Austria | collected 2013 | reverse complement strand
GCAGCAGATGGGCGTCATGACGCAGGATAACTTCCTGTTCTCCGGCACGATCAGGGACAATATCCGTTACGGAAAACTCGATGCGACGGACGAAGAGATCATCGCAGCCGCAAAGGCAGTCAACGCACATGACTTTATCCTAAAGCTCGAAAAAGGATATGACACCGTATTATCCGAACGCGGCGGCGGTCTTTCCATCGGTCAGAAGCAGCTGCTCGCCTTTGCCCGCACAATGGTATCCGATCCCCGCATTCTGATTCTGGACGAGGCAACCAGCAGCATCGATACCAACACGGAAATCCTCGTGCAGGAGGGCATTGAACAGCTTTTAAAGGGACGTACCTCCTTTGTCATTGCACACCGCCTTTCCACGATCCAGAAGGCCGACCGGATCTTCGTCATCGACGACGGCCGCATCATCGAGGAGGGCAATGCAGCGCAGCTGCTTGCGCAGAAAGGCTTCTACTACGATCTGTACATGAGTCAGTTTAAAAATGTGATGTAAATCACTGCACCGCGGCATAAAGACGATATCATTTTGTTGTGCCGCACCACGAGCAAAACGGCGCTGTCCGGAATTTCGTTTTCCAGACAGCGCCGTTTTTTTGTGCCTTCTTTCTATTCTGCCCCTTCTTGCGCCCGTTATTCTTTTTCGGATAAGATCACTGCAAGCATTCCCTGCTCCACCGTCACACTGGACCGTTTTCCAATAAATTCATTGGAAATCCCGATTGGAAAGCTGTTTGTAATCTCACCGTTCTGCATTTCATATTTTAAATTTCGAATCGTAACGCCTGATGCCTTTTCCCCGATCGAAAACAGAGACAAAAATCCTTTCGCTTCCGGTTTAAACCAGACCGTCTCGTTCTGCATCACGAACGCCGTCGTCTTATCATCCATCAGATACCCAACTGCGCTGCACTGTTTTAAATAAATCAGGCACTGCAGGTTTGCCAGCGTATGCTCGAGTCTGCCGCCCATTCCGCCGTAAATGCGAAATTCCTGACAGCCTTCTAAAAGACCTATACGGATGGCAGCCAGCATATCCGTATCGTCCTTTTCTGTCGGAAGTACAACGACATGATCCGGCGCAATTTTTGCGATCTCCGCAATCTGCGGCATGTCCGATTCCTGCGCGGAATCAAAGTCGCCCACAATCAGGTCCGGAACTATATCATATTTTCTGCAGGTATCGTAACCGCCATCCACTGCGATCACAAGATCCTCCGGCTTTGTTTCGATTTTTTGAACGCTGCAGTCTCCTGCTCCAATTAAGATACACCGTTGCATGCTGCCACTCCTTTCTGTCCATCTGCGCCGCCTGCATGAAACCCCCACGCTGTGGCAGCCTACTTACTCCTTCTGACGCTTCTCGTTTTCTCCGCCCCAGTCATAAATCATTTCCGCCGACGAGCCCTCCGCCGTGTAGGTCTTTTTTGCAAAGCGGTAATTCATCCGGGATACGACGTTTGTATTGTCCGTTGCAATCCCGCTTACCATTGTATTCCAATACACGATCTCATATTCCGTATGCGGATAATATGCCGCCGGATCGTAAGCCGGCACATATTCGATACTGCTTCTCTGTACGCCGAGATCCTCCATTTTCTGTCCCAGCACCCGAATTGTACCACTTGGCTGTGCAAGAGAATCATCTTCTACAAAAGAAAACTTCCAACCGTCATCTGTAAGGAGAAATACGATCGCTTCTTTCGTGACCGGCACATAGGTATTGCCCGTCCAGTATTCCATCGTGCGATTGATAAACGCATCCCGGATGGCCTTGTACTGATCCGTCACGATGAAATTCCGCGCCGTCTTGTAGTCTTCCTGTTCAAACGCCTCAAACATCGGCGCGAAGTAATCGCTTATCTCCTGCTGTTTGGAAAGACATGCCAAAATACCATCTGCTTCTGCATCTCCCAGCGCCTGCGCCCGTTCTACCAGTTCCTTCCAGCTGTCCCGATGCGAAAGGCTTAAATAAATCTTCTGTGCTTTCGGTATTATAAATCTGTATGCTGCTTCCTGGTAGCTATTGTCCTTTTCGGCAAGCCCCAAAAGCTTTTCGGCAACGTCTGCATATTCGTCAAAATCAGAGGTTCCATCCAGTTCGTCTAACATCAGGGACGCAGTATCCTCCTGCACTGTGACCTGCTGGACACAGTTTTCTAAAACGCTTCTGACACTTTCATTATCCGGATCTGATTCCAGCACGGTAAGACAACTCCTGATATCGTCCAAACCGGCAGTCTTTTCATTGACATGCTCCACTACGCTGTTCAATACGGTCGCACAGTAGTTCTGCAGCAGAATTTCGGACTGTGTCGTCTCGTATCCCTGATGCAGAATTTCTGCCGCCTCATCCAGCTGTCCCTGCGCTGCATAATCATCCGCCAGCCCACGATAAGCGCGCACGCTGCCTTCATCGATGGAAAGCGCTTCCGTATAAGCCTCCTGCGCCTCCAAATAATTCATTTCCGTCATATATTTTGCCGCAAGGGTCAGCTGCTTTTCCACCTTTGTCTGCGGTAAATTATGATAAATCAGCGTAGAACCTGCTGCCGCCACAATCACTGCTGCCGCTGCGATTCCGATCTTTTTCCTTTTCTGCGCTAATTTTTTTCCTCTTTTTTTCCACATGATAGATCTCTGCCTTTTCCTGTCTTTCTTTCGCCCCGATGCCAAAACCAACGGGTTTTCCGGCTGTTTCTGGCGCCAGAGCATACAGTCGATATTGTATCAATTTTTCTCCCGCTTTGTAAAGACTTTACACGAAAAAGTCACAGATCCGCTCTTCTATTCCTAATCATGTTCCCATAGACCGGAACATTCCAAGCATAAGTCCCATACTCAGAAACGGTCCAAGCGCAATCTTTTGCCCTCTCCCGTTTCGAAACAACATCAGATACAGACAGTATCCCCCTGCAAGCGCCATTCCAAACGCGAGACTGTCCCATACAGCAGACAATCCCAAAAAGAAACCACCTGCCGCCATCAGCTTGACATCTCCGCCGCCGACTGCTCCCGGCCTGCATACAGCTGCCGCAAAAAGCGGCAATCCGGCAATAAACGCCCCGGCAAGACGCATTCTTATAGAAGGCTGCGGCATCCAAAAAAGCGCAGCAACACCGGTCAGGAACAGAAATCCCGTGATCGCGTCCGGAATCTTTTTTTTCTTAAAATCACAAAGGCTGGCTGTAATCAGACCTCCCATAAAAAGCACATCCAACAAATAGCTTCCTGTTTCTTTCATTTTTTCCGCTCATTTCTGCGCACGCTTTTTGCGCATGTCGAGTTTGTGTCAAGTGCGCGCAGACACAAATCTCGCAATTGAAAAATTATATTTTTCAATCTTCTCCCTTCGTACTGCACATTCCATCTCATCCGACGCATGCAATGGCATGCTGCACGGCTCCCCTTTCCTGCTTTCCATTCTAGCAAATTTGCGACTTTCCGGTAAGCCGCAATGTCTCACAAAATCGATAATCCAAACGCACGTTCTTTTTGTAACCACTTGCAAATTTGGTAGCAATTTCAAAACTGGTATGGTAAAAAAAGTGCAAAATGGCACTTTCTATCATGCCACATATTGCTTATGATAAGAAAAACTTTGATGAGGAGGATTTCCACTATGAAAAAAGAATCTTTTCAAAAGCTGGTTTTGACCGGTGTATTTGCAGCATTATCTTATGTTGTCTTCACTTTTTTGCAGATTAAGATCCCGCTTCCCGGCGGCGACGCAACAAGCATCCATCTCGGCAATGCAGTCTGTGTTCTCGGTGCGCTGATCCTTGGCGGTCTCTGGGGCGGCATCGGCGGCTCCATCGGCATGACCATCGGCGACCTTTTCGATCCCGTCTATGTCGTATATGCACCCAAGACCTTTATTCTGAAGCTCTGCATCGGTCTGATCACCGGTCTGATCGCCCATCACTTCGGTCACATCACTTATCAGACAGACAAAAAGAAAATCGCCCGTATTGCAGCACTGGCAGCACTGGGCGGGCTGATCTTCAACACAATCTTTGATCCTCTTGTAGGATATTTTTATAAGCGGCTGATCCTGGGCAAACCCGCTGCAGAGCTGACTCTGGCATGGAATATCACTGCAACAGCCATCAACACCGTGATTTCCACCATCGTTTCCGTTCTTGTATACATGGCGCTTCTGCCTGCACTCAAAAAGTCCGGTCTGTTCTTTCAGGTCGGCAAAGAAGGATCTTCCAAATGAATCTACAGATTCCCAAAAAGGCGGCAGTCATCAACAGCTTCGCCGGATATGGACGCTGTTCCCTCACCGAGGCGCTTCCCATTTTGAGCGCCATGAGGGTGCAGGCGTGCCCGGTGCCTACCGCCGTTTTTTCCAATCATACAGGGTTTGCAGCCTTCGCCTGTCAGGATCTGACCGCGTTTCTGCCCTCCTATCTGGAGCAATGGAAGCAGTTAAATCTTACGTTTGACGGTGTTTTGTGCGGATTTTTAGGACAGGCAGAACAAATTCTGTCTGTTTCTTCCTTTCTTTCCGACCAGAAAAGCCGAGGCTGCCAAACAATTCTCGTCGATCCCGTCATGGGCGATCACGGAAAACCCTATCGCACGATCACACCAAAACACTGTCAAAAGCTGCGCAGCCTGATTCCGCTGGCAGACATCATTACGCCCAATATCACGGAAGCATGCCTTTTGACGGATACACCCTGGAAAGACGGCTTCTGGAATGAATCTGAGCTTTCTGAGCTTTGTCAAAGGCTTCACAAACTCGGTCCGTCCAAAATCGTCATCACAGGTCTGCCCTGCCTGATCCATGGGAAAGAAGGCTTTGAAAATTATCTGTCCTGCAAGGAGCCGTTTTCTCAACGCGCCTGCCTGACGCCCTCTGCAGGTCCGTCCCGACATGGAACCGGCGATATTTTCGCTTCGATCCTGATGGCGGACGCACTAAACGGCGTCGATTTTTCCGTCTCCGTCCAAAAGGCGGCGGATTTTATTTCCAAATGTATTTCCGCATCGAAAGCGCTGCAGATTCCGGAGCCTGATGGCGTCTGCTTCGAAAATTTCCTGTCAGATCTGTCAGATCTGGCAGACCAGTAAATGATACATCTATAACCGGGCGTATCAGCTCCTGTTTTTCCTGCACGAAAAAAGAATGTGCCAAGGCACATTCTCGCGCCGAGGCGCGGTTGCTTTAGCAACCATCTACCCCTGCGCCGAGTGCGCATCCTCGCAGCGCGTTTTTCTTTCATAGGACGCATTTTCCTATGAAAGAAACAAAAGATCCTGCATTGTCCGGCGCAAACGCGCAGCTGCAATGCAGGATCTTTTTTGCAATCTGTTATTTCGATCCGGCTCTATTTTACCAGCACTTTCTCAATTTCTGCGATATAAAGCGTATGAAAATCCTTATCCGGATACCAGGAATCCACGGTCTTTTGATCCAGAAATGCCGCTTCCTCCATGGGCTGTGCGAACAGCTTACGGCACACGAGCGTCATCCGACTTTCTTCAAAAACGGGTGCGCCATCTACAAGTGACTCTGTCAGTCCGCTTTTGGCGATCTTATCCTCTGTCCTTCCAGATACCGTTCCCATGTAATTTAACATCTCCCGCTGTGTTTCCGGGAAAATACCAAGGGAAAACGTCTCTGTCTGATCCAGAAAGGTCTTCGTGTAGCGCTGTGGGCGAATCACGATCATCACGACCGACTTTCCCCACATTTCACCTACTGCTCCCCAGCTCGCCGTCATGGCGTTGCTTTTGCCGTCTTTGTTTGCTGCTACCAGCAGCCACTCCTTTCCGATCAGCTCGAAGGGGTTATCCTTGATCTCCTGCGGTTTGATTTCACGAAACATAGTTTTCCTCATTTCTGCGCACGTTTTTTGCGCATGTCAAGTTTGTGTCAAGTGCGCGCAGACACAAATCTCGCGATTGAAAAATTTTATTTTCAATCTTCTTCCTCCCGTCTTTAGTCTACGATTCCGTCATCTTCCGGAATGATCACTGCCAGAATAAAATACAGAATCAGTCCAAGTAAGCCTGCACTTGTAATCAGGCTGATCACTACATATAAAATACGGATCACAGTTGCATCGATCCCGAAGAAATCTCCAAGGCCGCCGCACACGCCGCATACCATTCTGTTCGTTGTGGAACGAAATAATTTTTTATTGTTCATAAGGATGTCCTCTCTTTCTTTGCTTTATCTTAATCCTGTTCGAAGTAAATTTCAATATTTCCCATGGAAGAATCCAATTTCATCTTTCCGGATGCCTTATTGCAGATTACGAAATTTTCCATGGAAACGCCGTCAAATTCTACGTTTCCCAGATCGCTGTCGATCTCATAATCAAAATCGTCTTCGCTCTGTGAAAGGTTCAACACAATGTTTCCAAGCTCAGCATCTGCATCCACCATATCTGTGATGCTCCCCGAAAAACGGAGAACACCTGCTTCTGCATCCGCTTCCAGCTCCGCTGCCTCACTATCCGTCACAGTAATGGCTCCCGCCTCCGCCGACAAAATCAGCTTTTTCGTCTGCAGCCCGGATGCTTCAATGCTTCCAGCTCCTGCCGAAAATTCCATTTCCTCCGCCGAAAAATCCTGCAGTGCCACATACGCCGCCTGTGCATCGATTTCGATCTTTTTCCAGTCCATCGATTCCGGAACCGTCAGGACGATTTCGCCGCCCTTTTGAATCGGTTTATGGTCCTTTTCTTCCAGATACAGACAGTTGTCTTCGATATAACAGTTCATCTTATCCCGATTGCTTCCGCTGAGGATAATTGCGTCGGACTTTCCGGGAACGATTTTTAATGCCAGGGTATTTGCGGAAATTTCCATTTCTTCCGGCAGCTTCCCGTTGAACGAAATTACCTCGCCTGTGCTGGTGCTTCCTACATCCGCAGGGCCGTCGGTTCCCCGTGACAAAATCTGAATCGATTCTTTTGTATTTGCCGGGAAATTCAAACCGATAAACGTGTCGCTACCACCGAAATGAATATAGCGGCTGTTGATCTTGTCAATATTCTTCCATCCACCCATTGAGCTTCCGATCCCGATGAAAAGGAAGCCTGTTGCAATACAGATGATCGAGCCTGCAATCATCCCTTTTTTCCAGTTTTTCATACTGCCCGACCTCCTTTTCTCGTCACAATCCTGTGCAGGCAGTTGCACAACGCCCGGACTCCTGTCGGAACCACCTTACCGATCAGCCATCCCATAAGCAGCGTCACCAAAACACCGATTCCGATTGCTGCCAAACTGATGCCGATTCCAATCATCGCCGCCGCTGGCCACGCTACGATCTGCGTAAACGCCTGAATCAGCGCCCAGATGCCCGCACCTGTACAAACGATTCCGCAGACCAGCAGTGCAATTCCTGTGATAAACAGGGCAAAGAGAACGGAAATTGCCGCCACAAGCAGCCCAAACACAATCGGAAGCACCACAGGCGCTGCGAAGACGATCAGCAAAATCCACAGCCAGACCGGGGATTGCTTTCTGCGGGCAGCGCTGGAATCATCCTCTGGATCGCTATCCGTGCTCTGCCAGTCCGCATCAGAACGGTCGCCGCACGCAGGTTGCTTTACCCGCTGCAGCTCTTCCTTCTGCGGCTCCCGGTCGACGTAGCCGTTTTCGGAGAAATAACCGCTGTCACCCAGCTGACCGGTGCGGCTGCTGTCCTGCCAATTTTCGTCCGCCTGGCCGCTGCGCTCGCCAGCGGCGCTGCTATCCTGCCGCAGTCCGTTCCGGATAGAATCCGCGACCTCCTCCGGTGTGCCGAGTTCCTGCAGAATATCGAAATCTCCTGCGTCGCCCGCGTCGTTTAAGTAATCCTCATAATATTGCAGCGCTTCTTCCCGCTCCGCCTGCGGAACATCTAAAAGCTGCGCTTCCAGACGATTTAAAAATTCTGCCCTGTCCATCAATTTTGTCCTCCCTCAAAAAGTGCCGTTATCTTCTCAGAATACCGAATCCATTCCGCTTCATACAGCGAAAGCTGCGCGCTTCCTTGCTCCGTAATCCGATAATACCGCCGGTTCCTGCCTCCGAATTCCATATCGTAGACTTCCAGGCAGCCGTCTTTTTGCAGTCTGCGAAGCACCGGGTACAATGTCGATTCCGACAGATCGATCGCCTGGCGGACCTCCTGCGTGATTTTATAGCCGTATGTCCCTTCCGGCTCCCGAGAAACAACTGCAAGAACAATCGCATCCAGCAGCGCAGAGCCTGTATTAAAAATCATACGTTCCCATCCTCTCCCTAAACCTGTATCTTCTACAATATTATATATTGTATAATATTGTTTGTGTTATAAACTATAAGCTACGCTTTTCATTTTGTCAAGGGCGACAAGGATGATAAAAAAGAATGTGCCCTGGCGCATCCTCGTAGAGCGTTTATTATCGTATGGAAACGAAGTTTCCGTACGATAATAAAGCGGAAACGCACACCCGCTGCCGGGCATTCGTTTCCGCCTTGTTCTAATTTTTATTCATGACAATAGAATGCTCGCAGAGCGTGCATTCTATTGTTTATGAAATCTTTCGCTTCCGCACAGAAACCTCTTTTCCGTCGATATCCAGATCAAAGAGCCAGCCCGCCACTTCGAAGCCGCGGATCCTCATGTGACCGCAGTTAATCGGCATCTGCGGATGAAAGACCGGTTCTCCATCCTCCATGGTAAGCCCCAGAATTTCAAAATAAATCAGGGCTAAAAATGCAGTTGCGCTCCAGGTCTGTTTGCGTCTGGAATCCCATTCTACGATTCCGCCGGGTCCCTGCTCCTGCATACCACCATAAAGCGCACCGGTATCCGGATGATAAATTTCGGAAAAGTGCATATCCCGGACTGCCTTCTGTGCCATCAGATACAGCTCTTTTTCGAAGCTTTCCTGATGTCCTGCCCTGTGCATTGCGCGCGCCCAGAAGCCCTGGATATGCGGCCAGATCGTGCCGGAATGGCGTCCATAGCCGCCCAGGCACTCATAGCGCCAGAAGGTCGGCCATACACAGGGAATGCCGTGTGCGCAGATATGGGTATTTTCCCGGATCAACGCCGTCTGCCGTTCGTCCGCAATGCCGAACAGCACGGCAAATGCCAGCCCAAGCCCCTCTGCATAATCGCATTCTCCTGCAAGATAATCGTAGCTGCCGCGCTTCTCATTCCAGAAGTTTTTGTTGATGGATTTCTTCATGGCTGCCGCTTTTTCCTCGAACTCTTTTGCGGGCTCGCCAAGCGCATGGGCCATCTCTGCCAGAATTTCATAGGCTTTAAAATAAACGCAGTTGGTAGAAAGTGCTTTCATCGGAATGCCGTAGCCCTTGGGATAAACCGGATTACCCGGATAATCCACCCATTCCAGGATTCCGGAACCCTGATTCGGGCATTTGCTGTACTTGTCCGGATATGCCGCAATGCCGTCGCCGTACACAGCGGGACCGCGGAACAAACCGTCCTCTTCATCAAATTCGTCCTCTTCCAGACGATGTACAGAATTTCTGCCGGCTTCAAAAGCAAGGCGATAGAAGTTATCGTCTTTATGAAATCTGCAGTACTCCCTGGCACCGATCATCCAGATGATCGAATCCCAATACTGGCCACCGATATAAATGCTTCCCTCTTCTTCCTCCAAAACCGCAAGCAGCGTGTTTTTGGAAACCTCCGGAGACAAAATGCTCAACGCGTTCCAGATGTTGATCGCCGTATCCCGGGTCCACGGGGTATTGTAGTCCAGCCCCGCGATCATACAGGGCTTTTCCTCCGTCAGCAGTCCGTTCTGGTAATATACGATATTGCCGACAATATCCCCCGCTGCGATCCGATACGCATCGTTTAGGAGCTTATTGTCTGTCTCCAGGTAAGGAATATTCAGATTCATTTTGACCTCCTGTCATTTTTTGTCGAAGCCGGAGATCTTTTCCTGTCTCCATACGCCACTTTTTCCCGGGCGGAAAATTTTTAACATCCGGAAAACACCGGCGCGTTCCAGCACCGTCATCACCAGATATAAAATAATGCTGTCCACCGGAGCCTTGATCACATTTTTGATCAGCCGCGCGGGGAGCATCACCATAAACGCCTTACCGTACACCTGAGACAGCCAGAAGGTTCCGAGCAGGACATTCACCAAAAGCGCCACTGTCAGCTCCGCCGCCAGAATCCGCCAAAAGTTTGTCGGTTTGCGGTACAGGAAAAATCCGTAGATCAGTCCCGCCAGCAGGCAGTTTAAGGTCAGACCCGGAATCCATGCTCCGGTGGGATACAGCAGCAGCTTTAAAATATCCATCGCTGCAGCAAACAGGCTGCCGACCGCAGGGCCAAACAGGACGTCCACCATTTCATTCGGAAGACCGGATACGCCGATCTTTAAGTAATTCCCGATCTGAACGGTGAACGAGTTGAGAATCAACGCAAGCGCCGCAAAAAGTCCGCACGCCGTGATGGTGCGGATATTGCGAAACTCCCGCATGGATTCCGTAAAAAGAGCTGCCATTTTTTTCATTGCATTTCCTCCTTCTACAGACATCGGGCCGCAAAAGGAGATAATGGGATTATCTTCTGCTGCAGCGAGATGCGGTCTGTATACCGCAAGCCGAACCGGCTTTTCGTCCAACAGGCAACTCTCTGTCCTGCCGGCACTTAACGCATACAAACCTACTCTGCATGTTTTATTTTTTTGTTTCGTTTCCCATTATAGCAGTGCAGCCTGCAATATACAATTCATATTTCAGGAAAATCTGTCATGGTCTGCGCAGCTTTCCAACAATAGAATGCACGCTCTGCGAGTATTCTATTGTCATCTTGGCACATTCTCGCGCCGAGGCGCGGTTGCTTTAGCAACCATCTACCCCTGCGCCGAGTGCGCATCCTCGCGGAGCATTTTTATCGTATGGAAACGAAGTTTCCTATACGATAAAAAAGGGACGAATCTGTTTTTCGATTCATCCCTTTCAAATAGAGTTCTATTTTCCCCCGATACCGCTCACATTGCGTACTGGCTGTTATACAGCGTTGCATAAAAGCCGTTCTGTGCAAGCAGCGTCTCGTGGTTGCCCTGCTCGATGATATGACCATCCTTCATGACCAGAATGACGTCCGCGCTGCGGATGGTGGAAAGGCGGTGTGCCACGATAAAGCTCGTCCTGCCTTCCATCAGCTTTGCAAAAGCATTCTGAATCTTTAATTCTGTTCTGGTATCGATTGAGGACGTCGCCTCGTCTAAAATCAGCATCGGCGGGCGGCACAGCATAACGCGCGTGATGCACAGAAGCTGCTTCTGTCCCTGGGAAAGGCTTCCGCCGTCCTCCGAAATAACCGTGTCATAGCCCTCCGGCAAGCGCATAATAAAACTGTGCGCATGGCATGCCTTCGCCGCTGCTTCGATCTCTTCCTGCGTCGCATCCGGCTTTCCGACCGTAATGTTGTCGCGGATGGTTCCGGCTCTCAGCCAGGTTTCCTGCAGCACCATGCCGTATCCCGCACGCAGGCTGTGTCTGGTCATTTCCCGGATATCCACATCTTCTACCGAAATGGAGCCGCTGTTTACATCATAAAACCGCATCAGCAGGTTGATCACCGTCGTTTTGCCGCATCCGGTGGGTCCGACAATCGCCACGCGCTCACCCGGCTTTACCTGCAGATTGAAGTTCTCAATGAGCTTCTGCTCCGGCACATAGGAAAACGCAACGTCCTTCAGCTCCACTTTTCCATCCACATGCTGCAGTGAAACCGCATTTTCCACTTCCGGCACCTGAGATTTTTCTTCAATCAGCTCGAATACCCGTCCCGCGCAGGCGATCGCGTTCTGCAGCTCTGTTACGACGCCGGAAATTTCATTAAAGGGTTTGGTGTACTGATTTGCATAGCTCAAAAAGCTGCTCAGCTGTCCGACCGTCAGCCGTCCGTTGATCGCAGCCAGCGCGCCGAAGATGCCAACGCCGGTATACACAAGGCTATTGACAAAACGGGTGGACGGATTTGTGATGGAGGAAAAGAAAATCGCTTTCAACGAGCAAGTCTGGAGACGGCCGTTGATTTCGTCGAATTTTTCGATGGCATCCTTTTCCTGCCCGAATGCCTGCACAATCTTCTGGTTGCCGATCATTTCATCAATCAAAGCGGTCTGCTCGCCTCTCGCTTCGGACTGGGCCTTGAACATGCTGAAGGTCCGTTTTGCGATAAACGAGGCCACAAACAAGGAAACCGGTGTTACCACCAGCACGACAATCGTGATGCCGACGTTGACCGAAAGCATGAAGCCGATCGTTCCCAGAATCGTAATCACACCGGTAAAGAGCTGGGTAAAGCCCATCAGCAGACCGTCCGCAAACTGATCGACGTCCGCGATGACACGACTGACGATCTCACCGTGGGCATGTCCGTCAATGTATTTGAGGGGCAGGACCTCTATCTTTTCAAATGCCTCGTTTCGAATATCCCGCACGATCTGATAGGTCAGTTTATTGTTGCAGACGTTCATAATCCACTGCGCCAGTGCGGTGATCCCGATCATGACCGCCATTTTGATCAGAACTGCAATCAGTCCGTCAAAATTGACATTACCTTTTCCAACGATGCAATCCACCGCTTTACCGATTAGCAGTGGAAGATACAGCGTGGATGCGACAGTAATCGCCGCTAAAATCACGGATAAAAGAAGGAAAAAACGGTACGGCTTCATATAGTGCAGCACTTTTTTCAGGGTCTGCGTCTGTCCTGCTTCCATTTTTTTTGCCATGCTCAGCATCCTCCTTTCTCTGCCTTACCCGCATTGGCGGCGTTTTCACGCACTGCCTTCGCCGCCTTTTCATCGAACTGGGAATAATAAATTTCCTGATAAACCGGACAGGTTGCAAGCAGCTCCTCATGGGTTCCAAGTCCGGCAGCCTTTCCATCGTCCAGCACCAGAATTCGATCTGCATGCTGAATGGAGGACGTTCTCTGGGAAACGATAAAGACCGCAGGATTTCCTTCCATATTTCGGATCGCTTTTCGAAGCGCCGCATCCGTCGCATAGTCGAGGGCAGACGCGCTGTCGTCCAAAATCAGGATCTCCGGCTGTCTGACAAGGGCACGGGCAATGGTCAGACGCTGTCTCTGACCGCCGGATAAATTCTTGCCTCCCTGCTCGATTCTGCTCTCGAGCTGTCCGTCTTTTTTCTCAACAAACTCTTTTGACTGGGAAATTTCCAGCGCTTTCCACATTTCTTCTTTGGACGCGTCCTTCTTTCCCCAGCGCAGATTCTCTACAATGGTTCCGGCAAACAGCACTGCTTTCTGCGGCACGATGCCAATCCTGCTGCGCAGCACTTCCGGGCTGTACTCTTTGACGTCCACGCCGTCTACCAGGACACGTCCCTTTGTTACATCGTAAAAACGGGGGATCAGATTGACCACACTGGATTTACCGGAACCCGTACCGCCGATGATGCCGATCGTCTCACCATGCTTTGCCGTAAAGCTGATGTCCGTCAGCGATTCGCTGCCCGCTCCCGCATAAGTCAGACACACATGGTCGAATACAACCGCAGGCGCATTTTTGTCCGTCTCAATTTTCTGTTCCACATCAGCCAGCTCCATACTGTTTTGCACTTCCAGCACGCTCTGCACACGGTTGCCGCAGGCGATCGCTTTTGTCACCGTGATAATCAGATTCGCCAGCTTGACAAGCTCTACCAGAATCTGGGACATGTAATTGACAAGCGCTACGATCTGTCCCTGGGGCAGGATGCCGGAATCTACGCGGATTGCGCCGGTATACAACAGTGCAATGATCGAAACATTGACGATCACATAAGTAATGGGGTTCATCAGACCGGAGATTCTGCCGACGTATTTCTGCAGCCCGGTCAGCGTTTCATTTTTTTCCTGATAACGGCTTAATTCTTCCTCTTCTTTATTAAAAGCGCGGATGACGCGTACGCCTGTCAGGTTTTCCCGGGTCAGACCCAGCACCTGATCCAGCGCCGCCTGCACCTTTTTGTACAGAGGCATCGTCCAGAGCATGATGCCGAACACGACGATGGAAAGCAGCGGAATCGTCACCACGAAAATCAGCGCCGCCTTTGCATCTACGGTAAACGCCATAATCATCGCGCCGAACACAATAAAGGGTGAACGCAAAAACAGGCGCAGCACCAGATTGACACCGGATTGTACCTGGTTGATATCACTCGTCATTCTCGTGATCAACGTAGACGTGCCGAGGGTATCCATTTCCGTATAGGAGAGTCCCTGGATGTGCGCAAACAGCTCATGGCGCAGGCGGGTGGAAAATCCGGTCGCCGCTTTCGCCGCAAAATACTGTGCTGTAATCGAGCAGACCAGTCCGATGACGCCCAGCGCAATCAAAAGCATGCACATCCTCACGATGTACGGTTTGTCCGATCCGCCGATACCCTGATCGATCACCGCAGCCATTACCAGCGGGACAAACAGCTCAAACAGTGCTTCCAGCATTTTAAACAAAGGGGCGAGCACGGTTTCCTTTTCATACCCTTTCAAATAACAAAGCAGTTTCTTCACGTCTTGTCTTCCTCCATTCGGTCTTTTTATCTGCCAAAAATCCGATTATAGCCATAGGGCAGCGGTCGTCCGAACAGATCCGGCCATCGAATGCTCTCTACCACGCCTTCCGTCTTTTCTGCCGCTTCCTGATTGTCCGGATTATCCGGAATTCGGTTCTCACACTGCACATTTTCGCAGCTGCCGCATACGCCGGCGCAGCGTACGCCCTCCTTTGTCAATTCTGCCCAGAACACGACGCTTTTTTTTGGGATCAGGCAAAGGCTTTCGTTGCAGGTGATGTAGGCAGCGGTATATTGACCATCGCAGTCAAGCAGTTTCAGCAGCGCCGGAAGCTGTTCAATCGGCTCGCTGCTGCTTCCCAAAAAGCTCATCTGCTTCACAAACCATCCGGTTCTTCGATGAATTTCCGCATGGAACCGGCTATAGGCTTCCATCAGAGCTTCTCCGGCGAGCGTTTCAACCATATAGCTTTCCAGCAACATATCCTGCTTTTGAAGCTTTTCCTGCAGCTCATCCACTCCTTTTCCAAGTGTCATTGACGCTGCCAGTCGATCTTCTTTTTCCGGACACGCTGCGAACCTGCAGCTGATCTGATCACTGCAGGTATCCTTTAGCCGGGTGCACAGCTGCTTGAGCTGCTCACGCTCATCTTCCGGAAAATGATAGCGTGCAAGCGTCCGTGCTGTAAGGAGAGCTGTGCCCGCGATCGGAAGCACTACAGATTGCGGCATAGCGTAAACGGACGGAATGACGGATTGCGCAGATGCTGTGCCTACAGGCTGACGTGTCGATTGTGCACCTGCCGTGCCCCGCGGTACGATCATAACGGACGCTCCTGCAGAATCTCCGCAAAATATCCCATATGGGACACCGGCTCCCCGGCGCAGTACAGATGAGACGTGTCTCCCAGCATCTGCGTCCGGAACATCCCATAGCCCTGCTCCACCTCTTCTGTACTTACAACCGTCACAGAAGACGGCGGCAGAAACATTGTATGATTCAGACACACCGGAGAAATGGAAAGCAGATGGGACAGCATATAAAATGTCACTCCCATATGGCAGAACAGCACGATTGTGTCCTCATTATGCTGCTTCGTGCGATATAAGCGTCCCTCCCTGTGGTAACCGTGTTTTGCGAGGATGCCGTCTAAGCCATCGCAGACTTTCTGATAGGTCTCTGCAACCGGACCGCTTTTCATCAGATCCGTTTCCAGAAAACGATCTATATTCAGCAAATCCGGCTCTTTTGTCCAGTAAGCGGGCTTTAAATCCCAGCTCAGCCGGTTCTTTCCGGTTTCCGGGTCAACGACACAGGCATCGAATTCGCGCATCCAATCACATGTCACAGCCTCCCTGCCGCATTCCTTCAGCGTAAACGAAGCCGTATCCTTCGCCCTGCCAAGCGGCGAGCAGTAAAATTCATCCACCTTCCAACGCTTCGTGCGCTCAGCAAGAAGCTTCGCTTCCCGCCAGCCCTTTTCTGTCAGGCTGTCAATTGAATAATCCGGTTCTGCATGTCGAATAAAAATCAGTCGCATCGACCCTCTCCTCCTTTTGTATCTCCCCATTTTTCAAATTGTTATGTAGTTTTTTCTGCTATGCAGCAAACATGTTTTCATGTTACTCCATTTCCACAGAAAAATCCAGCGCCAATTCTGCGTTCCGACAGCGTAGCGCAGTGAAATTTTTTACGAATACCAACCTCATTCCGCGCAGCGCGCTCTATGCTTCCATCCCAGATACCGCGTTTTATCCAACGGTGCCCGGTGCACCCGGTGCATCCTGCTTCTCCTGTGTCCGACGGGCGCCCCGCAGGCAGCGCGAAAAAACCGCATATCCCAGCAGCGCACCCACGCAGTTCAGCAAAATATCATCCACATCAAATGCGCCGAATGCCGTAAAAAGCTGAAACAGCTCGATACAGCAGACAAGCACGAACGCGTCCAGAAACAGAATCCAGAATCGTCGGCTCTCCTTTTGCAGAAACGGCAGTAAGAAGCCAAGCGGCACAAAAGCAAGCACGTTGCCGAAAAGATTTTCAAAGCTGTTTAATTTTCCCCAGTAACGGATATACATCCGAATCGTCTTAAATAAAGTGAAGTTGGCGGTTCCAAGTCCCTCCCAGACAACCTCCTTTGTCCAGGAAGCAGCGATCGCCTCCAGCCGCGCAAGGGGATACTTAAAAACAATCACCTTGAGCAGCACAAGAATATAAAAGAAAAACACAGTCTTGAGAATGTGCTTTGTTTTCCGACTGCTTTCATCCTCTGTAAAAAGACTGTGTCCCAGTTGATTCCATATCTTTTTCATAAAGATCCTCTACTGATAATAAACCTCCATCAGGCAAAGTCCGGACGCCGGTGCCAGCATTCCCGCCTTCTGCCGGTCTTTTCCGTCCAGAATCGCAGCAATTTCTTCCGGTCTGCGCACCCCTAGACCGACCTCCACCAGTGTTCCGGTCAGAATGCGGACCATATGGAACAAAAATCCGTCTCCCCGAAAAGAAATCCGGATATCCGCGCCGTTTTGCTCGAACAAAATGGACTCTATCGAGCGGACAGTCGATTTTTTCTTGTTTTTTGCGGAGGTAAACGCTGCAAAATCATGCGTCCCGACCAGATACTTCGCCGCTGTTTTCATCGCATCTACATCTAACTGCTGTTCGATCTGCCATACCAGCCGTCTGTCAAACACCGCCGGGATTTTGCTGTTGTGAATCCGGTAGCAATAGGTCTTACCGACCGCATTCAAACGCGCGTGGAACCTGGGAGCAGCCTCCTGACAGGAAATAACCGCCACATCCTCCGGCAGATACTGGTTCAGCTTATCCAGAAGCTCTTCGCAGGAAAGCTCCGTATTCATATGGAAATTCGCGGTCTGCCCTAGGGCGTGCACACCTGCATCCGTCCTGCCGGATGCCTGGATTTCCACCGGAGTCCCCGCAATTTTCGAAAGCAGCGCCTCGAATTTGCCCTGCAACGTGTTCTGAGTCGTCCCCTGCCGCTGCCAGCCCTGATATCTGGTTCCTTCGTATTGAATCACAATTCTAAAGTTGCGCAAATCGTCCTCCACTCTGCGGGCGCAGCGCGCCAAAACCCCCGAACAACCAAGCGTTTCCTCAGACTTTGGCGCGCCGCCCCGAACCTCACGACAACGTTTTTTATTCCTTTTTCTCCGAAATCTCTGCCTTATCCTCCGGGGTCAGGCGGCGGAACCGGTTAAAGCCATGCACCAGGATCCGCACACTGTCAATGGTTGTGTCAAAAAATCCCGCCTGATACATATTGGCAACAATAATGCCTGCTGGAACTGCCAGGATCATGCCGGCAACGCTGCCTACCTTATAACCGATAAAAATCAAAAACAGGGTCGGAAGCGGCGGAACGCCAATGGAATCCCCAACAATTTTCGGCTGGATGAGCTGACGCAAAAGCTGTCCAACTCCCCAGATGATCAGCAGCCCGATGGCCATTTTAAAGTCTCCGCCAAGCACCTTGATCACTGCCCATGGCCACAGAACCGTACCGGTTCCGAATACCGGCAGAAAATCCAGGATCGCAATCCCGATCGAAATCAGCGCACCGTAACGCACCCGCAGGATCAAAAAGCCCACCAGCATCAGAAGATATACCCAGATCTCGATCTTTAGCTGTGCTTTGAAATATCCGCCAATGGCACCGGTCAGACTGTGATACATCACATCCCACTTTTTGCGGAAGTTCTCCGGTACATATCTGCGAAACGCAGCAATCACTTCTTCCCGCTGCGCAACGAAGAAATAAGAGGATAACAGGCACATGATGACACCGACGATGATCGTCGGGATATTTTTGGCAAAATTGCCGACTGCAGATACCGTCGGACTGCCCATATGATCCACTGCGCTGCTCAACAGCTTCATCAGCGAATTCAGAATTCTGGCAACCTGCTCCTGCACGTTTGGAGAAAAATAGTGAGAAAAGCTTTCCAGTGAGTTTCCCGCGTTGGAAATATCAGACTCCATTGCCTTCCAGAGTCCCGGCAGCTCTTCCACAAATCCCTTCAGCTGTCCTGCAAGCAGGCTCAGGATCCCGTAAATACCAGCTACGATCGCAGCGATAACTGCAATAATGACGATCGCAGAGCCTGCTTTTCTGCGGATTTTAATCTTTTCATCCAAAAAACGCACCAGCGGGTTTGCGATCATCGCGATGATCCAGCCAATTACAAAAGGCATAAAATACGAAATAACCGATGGCACAACAAATACGACAAACAGCAAGATCACTACTGCAGTGATCAGGTTTAACACCGCTTTTACATATTTTCTGGATTGTCTCCACATGCTTTAATGCCTCCGTCTTCTGAGAGAATGCTGTCGAGCAGATCATAAATTTCTTCCCGTCCCTGCTTGGAAAGAGAGGAATACGGGATGATGATCGTATCCTTCTGTGCCTCTAAGCCAACCCGAATTGCCTTGAGCTGCTTTTGGATCTGACTGCGGTTGATTTTGTCCAGCTTGGTTGCAATGATGATCGGATCAAAGCCGTAATGACGCATCCACTGATACATCTGCTTATCGTTTGCAGACGGGTCGTGCCGGATATCGATCAGCAAAAAAACCGCCTTTAGCTGCTTGGAGGAATGCAGGTATCGTTCGATCATCTTGCCCCACTGTGCCTTGACTTCCTGATTGGCTTTTGCGTAGCCATAGCCAGGCAGATCTACCAGATAAAACACTTCATTTACATTATAAAAGTTGATGGTCTGGGTTTTGCCAGGCTGGGAAGAAGTTCTCGCCAGGCTTTTCCGGTTCATGATCCCGTTGATGAGGGAGGATTTGCCAACATTACTCTTTCCGGCAAATGCAATTTCCGGCAGCATATTGTCCGGAAGCTTACTTGTAATGCCGCAGACCGTTTCCAATTGAACGGATTTGATTACCATATCAGTTGTTTCCTTTCCCGCCCACAAAAGCGTGCGCAATCACATCGTCCATCGTTTCTACAAAAAGAATTTCCAACCCATTTTTGATCTCCGCCGGAATCTCTTCAACGTCCGGACGGTTCTTTTCTGGCACCAATACTGTCTTGATTCCAGCAGTCTTTGCCGCCAGAGTCTTTTCCTTTAAGCCGCCGATGGGCAGCACTCTGCCCCGCAGCGTAATTTCGCCCGTCATCGCCAGATCGGCGCGAACCGGCGTATGGGTCAGCGCAGACAGAAGCGCCGTCGCCATCGTAATACCGGCGGACGGTCCGTCCTTGGGAACCGCTCCCTCCGGAATATGAATATGAAAATCATTCTTTTTAAATACGTCGGGATCGATCTGATACCGCTCGCTGACCGAACGGATATAGCTCAGGCCAGTCATAGCGGATTCCTTCATCACATCGCCTAACTGTCCGGTCAGCTCCAGCTCGCCTTTGCCCGGCATCATATTGACTTCAATCTGCAGCGTATCGCCGCCCACACTCGTCCATGCCAAGCCGCGCACAATTCCGATTTCGTCCGTCTGATTTGCTTTCAGGGAATGGAATCTGGGCTTTCCGAGATATTTTTCAAGGTTCCGGTCGTTGACGCGGATACAGCTTTTATCCTCTTTTAACAGCTCTCTCGCTGCTTTCCGGCAGATCTCCCCAAGCTTTCGCTCCAGACCTCTGACACCGGCTTCTCTTGTATAACCCTCAATCACGCTGCGCAGTGCATTATCACTGACGATCAGCCGTCCCTGCATACCGTTTTTCTTCAGCTGCTTGGGCATCAGATGCTCCCGTGCGATGTGAAACTTTTCCGCAGCGGTATAACTGCTGACCTCGATCACTTCCATACGATCCAGAAGCGGACGCGGAATTGTCTCGGTCGTATTTGCCGTCACAACAAACAGCACCTCCGATAAATCAATCGGAATTTCCACATAATGATCACGGAAATTGCGGTTTTGTTCGGCATCCAGCACTTCCAGAAGCGCCGAAGCGGTGTCTCCTTTATAGTCGCTCGAAACCTTATCCACCTCGTCCAGCAGCATCAGCGGGTTTTTCACGCCTGCCTGTCTCAAACCATTGACAATCCGTCCGGGCATCGAGCCGACATAGGTTCTTCTGTGTCCCCGGATCTCCGCCTCATCCCGCACACCGCCAAGGCTGATGCGGACGTATTTTTTATTCAACGCCTCTGCAACGCTGCGTGCAATCGAGGTTTTACCGGTTCCGGGAGGTCCTACCAGACAGATAATCGGGCTTTCTCCCTGCTTGGTCAGCGCGCGCACCGCCAGAAATTCCAGCATACGCTCCTTTACCTGTTCCAGACCATAATGATCCCGGTCAAGAATCTCCTCCGCGCGGGTCAGGTCGGAGGTTTCGCGGGAGGTTTTGTCCCACGGAAGCTCCAGAAGTGTCTCGATGTAGGCACGTTCCACACCGGACTCTGCACTGTTTGTGGAAAGCCGTTTGAATCTGGAGATTTCTTTTGCGATCTTTTCCTTTACTTCTTTAGAGGCTTTGAGCTGCTGCAGCTTTTCTTCATACAATGCTGCATCCGACGCATCGTCCTCCCCCAGCTCCTCCTGAATATATTTCAGCTGTTCCCGCAAAATGTAATCTTTTTGGTTTTTATCCACACGTTCCCGCACTTTTTCCGTCAGATCAGTGCGGATTCTGGCAACCTCTACCTCCGTCGCAAGCACCTCTGCCAGCGCTTCGAAACGGCTTTCGAGATCCACCTGCTCCAAAATTTTCTGCTTTACGGTGTAATCTGCCGGAATATTTTCGATAATCTGATCCATCAGCTTACCAGGATCGTGAATTTCCTCCATATGGCGCAGAAGCGTCCGTCCCGTTCTGGGATAATATTTGCAATATTCTGTGAAACGATCGCGCGCGCTGCGCAGCATCGCTTCTTTCCTGCTTTCGTCCATTGCCGGCACTTCCAGCACCTCGATGTCGCCACCGAGCCATTCCCACTCTCCAAAAAGCGTCCTAAGACGTCCTCTGCAAACGCCCTCTACGAGAACGCGAACCAGATTGTCCGGCAGCTTCGTGACCTGTTTTACCTTTGCAATACAGCCGATCTGGTACAGATCCTCTGCCTGCGGGTCCTCCGTCTCAGCATGGCACTGGGTTACCAGAAATACCTCCTGATCTTCGCTCATCGCCTGTTCTGCCGCCAGAATGGACTTCTTGCGGATCAGGTCAAAATGTATCATCGTATCCGGCAGGATCGTCATGCTGCGCAGGGCGATCACCGGAAGTTTTTTGAAATTTTCCATCGTATGCTATCTCCTATTGATGCGGAGTTTAGGATAAAATCCTGCGGAGTGTTTTTTATCGTATGGAAACGAAGTTTCCTATACGATAAAAACGCCGTCCGTATCTGTCGCGGGCGGCGTCTTTTACTGTCATTCTATTTTGCTTCTTTAAAGCCGTCCAGAAGTCCCTGTTTTTCACGCCGTACCACCATCGGTTTTCCGGTTCCTTCTACCGCTTCTTTTGTAATTACGCACTGTGTAATGCTCGGATCGGAAGGGATCTGATACATCACATCCATCATCGTCTTTTCCATGATGGAGCGAAGTCCTCTGGCGCCTGTCTTTCTCTCCAGCGCGAGGTCAGCGATCTTTTCAATCGCTTCCTTCTCAAAGGAAAGCTTTACATGGTCGAATCCAAAGAGCTTCTGATACTGCTTGATCAGCGCATTCTTCGGCTCCATGAGGATTCGGATCAATGCCTCTCTGTCCAGTCCCTCCAGCGCTACCGTAATCGGCACGCGTCCGACGAACTCCGGAATCAGTCCGAACTTCACCAGATCCTGCGGAGTTACATCCGCATACAGCTCGCCTGCCTTGCGCTCTACGTTGGAAGAAATCTGTGCGTTGAAGCCGATGCTCTTTTTGTCCAGTCTGGATTCCACGATCCGCTCGATGCCGTCAAAGGCGCCGCCGCAGATGAACAAAATGTTCGTCGTGTCAATCGGAATCAGCTCCTGCTGCGGGTGCTTCCGTCCGCCCTGGGGAGGAACACTCGCTACTGTGCCTTCCATGATCTTCAGCAGTGCCTGCTGTACGCCCTCTCCCGAAACGTCGCGGGTAATCGATACGTTTTCACTTTTCTTCGTGATCTTGTCGATTTCATCCAGATATACAATACCGAGCTGTGCCCGTTCAATATCATAATCAGCCGCCTGAATCAGCTTTAACAGGATGTTTTCAACATCCTCACCGACATATCCGGCTTCCGTCAGCGTCGTCGCATCTGCGATCGCAAACGGTACGTTGATGATCTTCGCCAGAGACTGTGCAAGATATGTCTTGCCGCTGCCGGTAGGTCCCAGCATAATAATGTTGGACTTCTGCAGCTCAACGCCATCGTCGTCCGCCCCGGCTGTCACTCTTTTATAATGGTTATATACAGCAACGGACAGTACCTTTTTGGCCTCTTCCTGACCGATCACATAATCATCGAGGAATTCTTTGATCTGCACCGGTTTCAGCAGGTTGATCTGTTTAGGATCTTCCTCCTGCGGTTCTTCTTCATTTTCCTCTTCGATGATTTCGGCACAGATGTCCACGCACTCATCACAGATATATACGCCGTCCGGACCAGCAATCAGCTTATGCACCTGATCCTGTGTCTTGTGGCAGAAGGAACATCTCACCTGGTCATCAGAAAATCTGCCTGCCATATCGTTCTCCTATCTATTTCTTATTTCAAATAATCCTCGTGGGAAGTGATAATCATATCGATCAGGCCATATTCTTTGGCTTCTTCTGCGGTCTTCCAGTTATCTCTTTCGGTGTCCGCAGCGATCACTTCGTACTCTTTTCCAGTATTCTCCGCAAGAATTCTGTTCATTCTCTCTTTTGTTTTTAATATATGCTTCGCGTTGATTTCGATATCAGTCGCCTGTCCCTGTGCGCCGCCCAGAGGCTGATGGATCATGATTTCCGCATTCGGGAGGGCCATTCTCTTGCCTTTCGTGCCGCCTGCCAGCAAAAAGGCTCCCATGCTTGCCGCCATACCGATACAGATCGTAGAGACATCGCATTTGATAAATTTCATCGTATCATAAATTGCCATACCGGCAGGAATAGAGCCGCCGGGGCTGTTGATATACAGATGGACATCCTTGTCCGGGTCTTCAGATTCCAGGAAAAGAAGCTGAGCCACAACGAGGCTCGCCGTTACATCGTTTACTTCCTCACCCAGGAAAATAATTCTTTCTTTGAGCAGTCTGGAATAAATGTCATAGGAACGTTCTCCGCGGCTTGTCTGTTCGATTACATAAGGTACTAAACTCATATCTGAGCACTCTCCTTTCACAAGGGGTATGCCAGAGCAGTTAAACGCCCCTGCTCTGGCATACATAAAACCCTGCGGTTTTTTTTTATTGCAGCAGGAAACTGCCCCGCTGTCGGATTTGATCTGTTTCCAATCTTATCCCATGGCATTGTCTTTTGCAACAAATCCAGCTGATATTTAAGAAATATTTTAGATCATGTTCGAATCGTTCGCAGTTTGAAATTATTTCTCTACTGCTTCGCTTACAACGAAATCTACAGCCTTGCGGACAGCCAGATCTTCCATGATCTGCTTCTTGCCGGCTTCACCCATCAGCTCTTTGATCTTGTCTGCTTCCATCTTGTAGCCTTCTGCCATGCGCTTTACTTCTGCATCAAAATCTTCTTCCGTAGCTTCGATATTCTCAGCAGCTGCAACCGCTTCCAGACCCAGTCTGGATTTGATTCTGCGCTCTGCCTGAGGTTTTACCTGCTCCATCATGTGCTCGTAGGTAAGACCGGTGAACTGGAAGTACTGCTCCAGGTTCAGGCCCTGCATCTGCAGTCTCTGACCGAACTCGTCGATGGTCTGTCTCTGCTGAGTCTCTACCATAGCGTCCGGGATCTCCATCTGCGCATTCTCTACGATTGCGTCGATGACAGCGTCTTCCTTAGCGCCCTTAGCGTCTGCTTCTTTCTTTGCAAGCAGGCTCTTCTTGATATCTTCTTTGTACTCAGCCAGGGTTTCAAACTCGGAAACCTCGCCTGCGAACTCGTCGTTTAATTCAGGAAGCTGTTTTTCCTTTACTTCCTTAACAGTTACCTTGAACTGTGCAGGCTTGCCAGCCAGCTCGCTTGCATGGTACTCTTCAGGGAAAGTTACGTTTACTTCGCACGCTTCGCCTGCGTTCTTGCCGATCAGCTGCTCTTCGAAGTCGCCGATGAAGGAATGGGAACCGATCGTCAGATTGTAGTTGGTGCCCTTGCCGCCTTCGAAGGCTACGCCGTCGATGAAGCCTTCATAGTCGATTACAGCGATGTCGCCATCCTGTACAGGACGCTCCACAACTACAGTTCTGGAGTTGTTTTCCTGCTGCTGCTTTAAGTCAGCCTCAACCTCTTCGTCGGTTACGGAAACTTCTACCTTGTCAACCTCAACGCCCTTATACTGGCCCAGGGTTACTTCCGGCTTTAATGCAACCTCTGCAGTAAAGATGAAGGATTTGCCTTCTTCGATCTGGGTAACGTTGATCTTAGGAGAAGAAACGATGGTCTCTTCACATTCTTCCAGCGCTTTTTCGTATGCTTCCGGAATCAGGGCATTGGCAGCATCTTCGTAAAATACACCCTTGCCGTACATCTGCTCGATCATCTTCTTGGGAACCTTGCCCTTACGGAAACCGGGTACGGAGATTTTGCTTTTGTTTTTCTGGTAAGCATCTTCCAGTGCCTTGGAAAATTCATCTGCGGAAACCTCAATGGTCAGTTTCGCCATGTTCTTTTCCAGTTTTTCAACCTGTAAACTCATTGTATAAGTCCTCCTCGTGTTGCTTTTGTCCGTCTGACGGATATTCCAGTGAGCCGCCGGTACAAAAGCGTTTTTATAAAAAGACGCACAACCGCATCAAACTCACTACAGTCATTGTACGATTATATCATAAGGTGTTTTAAAATGCCAGTTTTTTTTGACAGTCTCCCGATTTTATGCTATTGTTAAGACAATTCGTGCTGACCCTAAAGATTTTTGCCGCAGTTTTTCGGATTGCGGGCTGATTTTCTGCGGGAGAAGGCGTACACAGGAGGAAAATCTATGGACAACCGCGTAGCCCTGATTGGAATTATGGTGGAAAATCCCGATTCGATCGAAACGATGAACCGTATTTTGCATGAATACGGACAGTATATTATCGGACGGATGGGACTGCCTTACCGGGAGCGCGGTCTTTCTATTATCAGCATTGTTCTCGACGCGCCTATGAACCAGATCAGCAGCCTGTCCGGCAAGCTCGGCATGCTGGACGGCATCAGTACGAAAACCATCTATCAAAGTCTGAAAAAGGAGACATGATTATGAAAAAGTTTGGTTCCCTGCTGATGAGCGCCCTGCTGTGCGCATCCCTGCTCGCAGGCTGCTCATCTTCCGCTTCCGTTTCGCAAAGCACTGTTCCCGAAACCATCAGCACTGCCGAAGGCGCTATCGAAACCGGCTCCGAGGAAGTTTCTTTAGAAGAAATGACTGCTGCTAAAACAGAGACCTCGACCGAAGCCCTGGAGGAAAGCTCTGATGACACCGTTGTCCGCGTAGGCGGCCTCAAAGGTCCTACCACAATGGGACTGGTCAAACTCATGGATGATGCCAAAAACGGCACTGCCGCAAACAACTACGAATTCACAATGGTGACCGCCGCCGACGAACTGACCGGTCTGGTTGCTTCCGGCAAGGTGGACATCGCCCTGCTGCCCGCGAACGTCGCTTCTGTCCTGTATCACAAGACAGAAGGTAAGGTTTCCGTGATCGATATCAACACCCTCGGCGTTTTATATCTGGTATCCGGCGATTCTTCTATCAGCTCGATCGAAAACCTGTCCGGCAAAACCGTTTATCTGCCCGGCAAAGGCACAACCCCGGAATATGTGCTCCGCTATCTGATCTCTGCATCCGGTCTTTCCGACGATGCCGTGACCCTCGAATTTAAGTCCGAAGCATCCGAGGTTGCCGCAGTTCTCGCAGAAGATCCCAATGCGATCGGTCTGCTTCCACAGCCTTTTGTAACTGCTGCCATCGCGCAGAACGACAGCCTGTCCGTTGTCCTTGATCTGACAAAAGTATGGGACAGCCTGCAGGAGGATGGTTCCAACAGCCGTCTCGTGACCGGCGTTTCGATCGTCAACAACGAATTTTTATCCGCACACAAAGATCTTGTAGATACGTTTTTAACGGAGCACGAGGCTTCGATCGCCTATACTGCAGCCGATCCTGAAGGTGCTGCTGCCCTGATCGAAAAGGCAGGCATCGTCGCAAAAGCTGCCATCGCACAGAAAGCACTGCCCGCCTGCAACATCACCTATCTCGACGGACAGGACATGAAGGATGCGTTAAACGGCTATCTGTCCGTACTGCTTTCGCAGAACCCACAGTCCGTTGGCGGTTCCCTGCCGGAGGATGATTTCTATTATCTGCAGTAAAAAAATGTGCTTCGGCACATTCTTGCGCCGAGTGCGCATCCTCGCGGAGCGTTTCTTATCATATGAAAACAAAGTTTCCATATGATAAGAAGTTACAGCTGCATCCCGCGCTTTTGCGTGCGGCTGCAGCTGTTTTGATATGGAGCATTTTTTATGAATAGAAAAAAAGGATTCCCGAAGCTTTTCAAAAAGCTCGGCATATACGCGTTCTGGCTGCTCATCTGGCAGCTGCTTGCTGTTTTCTTTCACAATGACATCCTGCTCGTCGGCCCGTCAAAAACGCTTCGGACCTTTTTTTCATGTCTGATTACCGCTGGGTTCTGGCGTTCCATCTGGTTTTCGATTTCCCGCATCTGCATTGGATTTTTTCTAGCCATGCTGCTCGGCATCCTGACCGGAGCGCTCTCCTGCCGCTTCCGGATTGTCGGGGAATTTCTGGAACCGCCAATTCAGTTTATGAAATCTATCCCGGTCGCGTCATTTGTCATCCTCGCCCTGATCTGGACCGGTTCGAAAAACCTTTCGATCCTGATTTCTTTTCTGGTCGCCTATCCGATCCTGCACATCAGCACGGTCAGCGGCTTAAAAAGCACCGCCTCGAAACTTTTGGAAATGGCGCAGGTTTTTCGCGTTCCTTTCCATAAAAAAGTCTTTTACCTGTACCGTCCGGCGCTGTCTCCTTATCTGATCAGCGCCTGTAAATCGGCGCTCGGCATGGCATTTAAATCCGGCATCGCCGCCGAGGTCATCGGCGTCCCCGACTTTTCCATCGGTGCAAACCTCTATGAAGCAAAAATTTATCTCGACACGGCTTCTTTGTTTGCCTGGACGCTCGCGATCATTCTAATCGCCTCCTGTTTTGAAAAAATTCTGCTCTGGCTCATGACTGCTGCCGGCGGAAAGGGGAACACTGTTCATGAAAAACAATGATCTGATTCTGCAAAAGCTTTCCAAATCCTATCACGGACAGGTCGTCTTTTCCGATCTAAGCCTCGCACTTTCTCCCGGAAACGCCTATTGTCTCATGGCTCCGTCCGGCACAGGAAAAACAACGCTTTTTCGCATCCTGATGGGTCTGGAAACACCGGACAGCGGCACAATAGATGGACTAAAAAATCTCAAAATTTCCGCTGTTTTTCAGGAGGATCGGCTGCTGGAGGGCTACGATGTCCTGACAAATCTCCGTTTTGTGTGCAGGCAGCGCCTTTCCGACGCAGAACTTTCTGCCTACGCTGCAGCCCTTTTGCCGCAAAATGCCCTGTCCCAGCCGGTATGCGAATTTTCCGGCGGCATGAAGCGCCGATTATCTTTGCTGCGTGCCCTGCTCGTTCCCTTCGACCTTTTGATTTTAGACGAACCCTTCAACGGTCTGGACAGCGAAAACCGCAAAAAAGCAGCTGCGCTCGTCCGCAACCGCGCACAGGACAAAATTCTTCTATTTGCCGCCCATACACAAGAGGACGCTGCACTTTTGGGTGCAGAAATTCTCTGCCCGTTCGATTCCTATTGTTCTGTGTAAATCAGTCGTTCCAAAGGAAACTAAAATGACAAAAATTTCCATTATAATTCCCTGTATCCGGAACATACTAAGCTCAAGATAAGCAAATGTGACACTGATACATCGACCGGACAGGCAGCTGCAGAGCCAACGTTCCATCCGATGACAGAGTCTCTGCAGCTTATCTGAAACCCAACAGCAGAAAATAATGGAGGTGACTAATCATGGCAACGAATTCTGGTAAATCCAATAGAGTGGAAGTTCCTGAGGCGAAGGCCGCACTGGAACGCTTCAAAACTGAGGTTGCGTCCGAGCTGGGCGTCAACTTAAAGGAAGGCTACAATGGTGACCTGACTTCCAAGGAAGCCGGCTCCATCGGCGGCGAGATGGTTCGCAGAATGATCAAGAAGCAGGAAGAATCCATGAAATAAAAAGCATTTCATGAAATAAAGATCATTTCATGAATAAAAAATAATTTCAGCCGTCCGGTAAATATCTGCCGGGCGGCTGTTTTGGTCTGTTTCTATTAAATGGGACGGTGCGCTATGCCGTCTTTTTTTTCTTCCTGCGCTGCGCCATCTGCTCGTGGAATTCTTCGAGGGTCGCGCGCCCTTCCTGTGTAACCGGTTTGACCCATTTGCCGCTCGCAGTATAGCATAGCTCGAACACCAGACGGATCAGCTCATCTGTATACAAAAAGGCGAACACGGCCAGGAACGGCAGATGCAGAACCATGCCTGCAACCCAGGTTGCAGGTACGCTGATCGTATACAGACAGATAATTTCCAAAACGGTTCCGAAAATTGCCTCGCCGCCTGCGCGGTAACAGGTATTCATAATGTAGTTACAGGTTCGCACGGTTCCCGCTGCCAGATAAATGAGCAGCATATATTTTCCATATTCCATAGCCTCTGCTCCTAATCCGAACAAAGACAACAGCGGGCGGTTGAAGATCACACCAACCAGACAGATACCAAATGTGATCGCCGGGCAGAGAATCGTGAACCCTTTCACATACTGATAGCCCTTCATATGCCGTCCTGCACCAATCTCCTTGCCGACCACAACGCTGCTGGCATCCGCCAGTCCTCCGAAGAAGGCATAAACAAAGCCCTCCAGAACACGGAACGCTGCCATTGCTGCGATCGCACTTTCCGACTGTCTTCCGATCACGATATTGATCAGCATCTGACCGATGCCGTAAAACAGCTCATTGCACAGAATCGGAAAACATTTGGACAGATAGGTTCCGGCAAATCCTTCTCCCCAGTGGAACATTTCCTGTACATGCAGGGTAACCGTCTTTTTATCTTTCAGCAAAAACACCGTCAGGATGATCAGATTGACAATACCGGAAACCAGCGTGCCTACCGCAGCGCCTGCCGCTCCCATTTGCGGCATGCCGAACCGTCCGTAGATCAGGACAAAATTGACCACCAGCGCAACTGCGGAAGAAACGAGGGGAATCTTGACGCGCTCTGTCGCCCGCATCAGAAAGCTGATGATCACCGCCAGTACCTGCAGCGGATAAGCAAAGCCAACGATCCGGATATAGGGAATCGCCACCTCTATAATATTTTTCTTATCTGTATAAATTCCAAGCAGAAACTCCGGTCTTGTCACCGCTACTGCTCCGAACAAAAGACCGACAAGCAGCATAAAGCTCATGGAAAGCCCAAAGGTTTTGTTGATACCCTTTTCACTTTTGGCACCCCAATACTGGGAAAAGAACAAAAGCGCGCCTCCTGCAAATCCGAAATAGCAGGAGAAAAACAGCGACGAAATCTGCGAGCAGATGCCGACCGCCGCGACCGATAGCTCTCCCATGCTTCCGATCATGATCGTATCCACCATGCTCGCCGTCGTAGACAATAAATTCTGAAACGCGATCGGCAGTGCAATAGTATAGACTGCCTGTGCAAATACGTTCCATCTGATTCTTTTCTCTCTCATCTAATACCCCTTATCTGTCGTATTTTTGTCGATGGTATCCCCTCAGTATATCATCAGAGTCAACTACCCACGACCTAAAGGTCATGGGCTTGTAACTGCCCAGTCGTACTAAC